>TARA_R100001463_G_scaffold24835_2_pt1 | contig 13055 bp, 19 predicted proteins | sample TARA_R100001463 | Tara Oceans TARA_R100001463 (sample SAMEA2622242) | marine metagenome | biome: marine biome (ENVO:00000447); feature: deep chlorophyll maximum layer (ENVO:xxxxxxxx); material: "saline water (ENVO:00002010), including plankton (ENVO:xxxxxxxx)" | depth 40 m
AAGCTATTCTAAAAAAGCAGAAGCAAAAAGGAATGGGTAAGAAAAAGAAACGTGGAAAGAAAAAAAGAAGTAGAGGTTAAGATTAATTGGCTAGAATACTTTTATTCCATAAGAAAAGTATGTCCTTATAGTTATCAAAGTTATCTTGACGGGACTACTAAAATAACAAACTATGATGAAGATATCTTAGTATTAAATGAACAAAACTTTGAAACATTACCTTGGGAGGTGATAGTATATCTACTGGGTGATGACCTAACGCTTGATGCGATTGACGAATACGTGGCATCTCTAAATGATTGTCAGAATACATGTGAATATTTATGGTCTCACCCAACCTTTACTAAAGGTGGAAACAATAATACCCCAGTGCCTGTAATAATACAGCAAGATCGAGCACGATTGATGGAGTTAAGACGTGGCGGTAAAGAGAAGAAAAAGAAAGACACCAGTTAAGAGAAAAGGTGTAAAAAGAAAAACACTCAGTGTGAGTGTTCAAAATACTCTTAAGAGAAAAGCAAAAAATAGTAGATTTACTTATGGACAGCTTGCAAGAGTATATAGAAGAGGACAAGGCGCTTTTCTAAGTTCAGGTTCTAGACCAGGAGTGTCTATGAGCCAATGGGCTTTTGGCCGAGTAAACTCTTTCATGAGAGGTGGTCATTCACAGGATAATGACATCAAGAGAAAGAGAACAGTAAGGAAGACTCGTGGCAAAAAGAAAAGGTAGAAGAAAAGTAGCATATAGTAAACATGGAGTACCTAGAAAGTACGATGAAGGAAGTAGTGCTTTAGCAAAAGTAATAAAGCAGATTTCTAACTTATATAAAAATGGAAAACGAGTTCCAAAATCTTTAATAGCAAGACGAATCAAGTTAGGTAAAAAAGCATTAAAGAGGAAAAGACGTGGCTAAATATCGATTTAGAACTCATTAACAGGAGAAAAAATGATTGAATTTTTTAAGAAGATTTGGTATATTATCACTTTTCAAGATTTAAACTTTGATGGTAAAGTAGATATCAAAGATAAAATGATAAAAGCTAAAAGAAAATAATGGCAGTAAACAAAACCAAACACAAAAGATACATTCTGAATAAAGATGTATATAAGTCAGCTGGAAAAGCTCGTAAAAGAGCAAGAAAGCTGGGATTAAAAGGCATACACTCACATGGAAGAGGTTCCGATAAGAGATTTATGCCAGGTAGCTCTCACGGTGTATATCGTAGAGCATTGAGGAGAAAGAAAAATGGCTAGAACAGGCGGATTTTCACAAGGTCCAATGGGTAAACATAATACTCAAAAGATTCGTAAACATAAACTTCAAAGAGGCATTACTAGAGATATGAATGCAGCGGCAGGAACATTAGTAAATACTAAGAGTCCTTATAGCCCAGGAGCATTTTATGCAGCAGCACCTAAAGCAATTGGTCCAAGATTCGGTAAAACAAAGAATCCACCAAAAGCAAGATTTCCTGGAAGAAGGAGAAGATAAATGGCACTAACAAAAGCGGAAAAAGCAAGATTAAAGAAAGCAGGATTAACTCGTTTAAATAAACCAAAAATGACACCAAAGCATAAAACAAAGAAAGCTGTGGTTGCTACACGAGTAGGTGGTAAAGTTAAGATACTCCGCTTTGGTGCACAAGGTATGGGACATAATTATAGTCCTGAAGCCAGAAAAAGTTTTAAAGCAAGACATGCAAAAAACATAGCAAAAGGTAAATCTTCACCAGCATATTGGGCTAATAGAGTTTTGTGGGCAGGAAAGGGAGGTTCTAAGAAGATGCCACCTAAGTCACAAAAATTTACACGAGGTCTCAAAAGGAGAAGGTAATGGCAGATAAAAAGAATACTAGAGATTTTTGGATTGACGATCTACAATCTAAGAGTACAACAATATTAGAATATTTAAACAAAAAAGATCAACTTAATAGAAAAGAGCAAGAGTTAGCAGAACTCTGTGCTGGTTTTATATATCTACACAATATTTGTGAAGATAGACAATTTTTAGACGAACCCGATAACGAATTATTTGAAGAAGTAACAATACACTAAATGATAGACATTTCAAGAAAGGATATTTTATCCGATTCTCTTATGCAATTTACTGATGATAGATTCATTAAATTGCCCATTGAAGGCTACCTAGATTTACTAGGTATCGAGCCTAATTCATCACAAACAGGTATTATAAACGGACTTAACAATCCGAAATACCGTTTTATGTGTGCCGCAGTTTCAAGACGACAAGGTAAAACATATATCGCAAACATACTAGGTCAGTTAGTTTCTCTAGTTCCTAACTCACATATACTTCTTATGTCGCCTAACTACTCACTATCTCAAATTTCTTTTGACTTACAAAGACAACTAATTAAACACTTTGATTTAGAAGTGGTTCGTGATAATGCAAAAGATAAAGTAATAGAACTATCTAATAATTCTACTATAAGAATGGGTTCTGTTAATCAGGTTGATTCAGTTGTTGGTCGATCATATGATTTAATTATCTTTGACGAAGCCGCTCTAGTAGATGGTAAAGATGCCTTCAATATTGCACTACGTCCTACACTAGATAAAGAAAACTCAAAAGCATTATTTATATCTACACCTCGTGGTAGAAATAACTGGTTTGCAGAATTTTTCTACCGAGGATTCTCAGAAGAGTTTCCAGAGTGGGCATCTTTAAGAGCAACGTACCACGAGAATCCAAGACTGTCAGAAAACGATATAGCAGAAGCAAAGAAAACAATGTCAGAGGCTGAGTTTAATCAAGAGTACATGGCAGACTTCAATGTGTTTGAAGGACAGATATGGGCATTTGATCACGAAAAATGCATAGAAGATTTATCAGAACTCGAACTAAAACGTATGGATATCTTTGCAGGAATGGACGTAGGTTATCGAGATCCTACTGCATTTGTTGTTATTGCGTATGACTGGGATACTCAACAATACTTTGTACTTGATGAATATCTAGATTCAGAAAGAACTACAGAACAACACGCAATGGAAATATCAAAACTTATTGCAAAGTGGAATATAGATTATATTTATATTGATTCCGCTGCTCAACAAACCCGTTTTGACTTCGCACAAAATTATGACATTACTACTATTAATGCCAAAAAATCAGTACTAGATGGAATTGGTCATGTTGCAGCAATAGTCGATAATGATAAGCTAATTGTAGATGGAAAATGTACTGAAACACTTTGGGCTTTAGACCAATATCAATGGGATCCAAATCCTAACTTATTAAAAGAAAAACCTAAACACAATGCCGCATCTCACATGTCAGACGCTTTACGGTATGCTTTGTACTCATTTGAGACAAGTATGACATCGTTTTAACGACACCTAGAAAAAATAATGCTTGACTTTAACTCAAACTTCTGCTACAATTAGAACATAAGAATTGAAATGACACTAAAAAGAGATTTAGTTAAATACGTAAGAGATAAAGCAAAATCTAAGTTTAAGAAAGAGTCTGCCTGTTACATATGCGGCTCTGATCACAGACTAGATTTTCATCACTATTATGGATTAACAGAGTTATTGGAAAAATGGTTAAAAGATAACAAATATGAAATCCATAATGAAGACGACATTTTAAATCTAAGAGAAAAGTTTATAGATGAATTTAAAGATGAAATCTATAATAAAACAGTCACACTTTGCCATGTACATCATTTAAGACTACATTCAATTTATGGCAAACGACCACAATTAATAACAGCTGAAAAACAGCAAAGATGGGTAAATAAACAAAGAGACAAATATGGCATGGTATGATTTTCTATTAGGTAGAAATACTAAAGAAGAAGAAAAATTGAATCCTTCTCAATATGTAATTTCAAGAAACGAAGGACTAACAGTAGATAGTCGTGAAAACATCACGAGCTATAAAAATGCATACGAACAACTAGAAGTTGTAAATCGTGCTGTCAATATGATTGTTGATGATGTCTCCGATATACCATTTTTAGTACAAGAACAAATACTAGGAACTACTCCAATATTTAAAAATATTAGAAAAACAAGAGTAGACCTTTTACTCAACAAAGAACCGAATCCGTTTCAAGATATTAGCACATTCAAAAGAAATATACTAGTCGATTTAATTATTGACGGTAATATATTTGTGTATTTTGACGGTATGCATATGTATCATCTTCCAGCAGATAAGATGAGAATTGAAACTGATGAAAATACTTATGTAAGTAAGTATATATTTGATAATAGTATTGATTATTCAGTTAATGAAATAATCCATATAAAAGAAAATAGTTTTCACTCTATTTACAGGGGTGTTCCAAGATTGAAACCTGCTCATAGAACTATGCAATTGCTTAGTAATATGAGAAACTTTCAAGATAACTTTTTTAAGAATGGAGCAGTTCCTGGTTTAGTACTTAAGAGTCCTAATACTCTTTCAGAGAAAATCAAAGAAAGAATGTTACAAGCCTGGGTTGCTAGATATAATCCAAATACTGGAGGTCGAAGACCTCTATTTTTAGATGGTGGTTTAGAAGTTGAAAACTTAACAGAAGTTAATTTTAGAGAACTAGATTTTCAAGAGGCAATTAAGTCAAATGAGAGAATCATTCTCGAGGCATTAGGAGTTCCACCTATTCTTATGGATAGTGGTAATAATGCAAATATAAGACCAAACCAAAGAATGTATTATTTAGAAACTATACTACCTATAGTTAAAAAAATAATGAAAGGATATGAAAGATTTTTTGGTTTTAGATTGGTAGAAGATGTAACAAATGTTCCATCACTACAACCAGAATTAAAAGATCAAGCAGCATACTATGCTTCTTTGGTCAATACAGGTATTATGACACCTAATGAAGCTAGGGAGAAATTGAATCTTGAAGCAGTCGAAGGATTTGATACACCAAGAGTTCCTGCAAATATCGCAGGTAGTGCCGCAAACCCAATCGAGGGTGGTAGGCCAACAGAAGATGAGGAAGAATAAATATGAACAAAATGGCAATGATAAATCAATTAGGAGAGTATTTTACAAAGAAAGGTAAAGTACTTGAACTGAATGAGTATAATCTTGAATCAGATGCTCCAATGAGAGCGGTTCAAGTAAAAAGAGTTTTTAACTCGTGGAGTAGAATGATGGCTATGGTAAAAAACTACTATCCAGAAATCGGAGTAGTCAAAAAAGTAGTAACACCAAAAGTTACTCCTAAAAAATCAACTACTAAAAAGGTGAAGAAAAATGTCAAATAAAATTTTTCACTGGACTAATACATTTAAATCATTAGGTGAACAGCCTGATGGTAGTGTAGAAATTAAAGGACTAGCAAGTACTAACTCTCAAGATAGAGCAGGTGATGTAATTGAGGTTGAAGCATGGACAAAGGGTGGTGTAGATAATTATTTAGAAAACCCTATAGTTCTATACAATCACAATCATGACCAGCCAATCGGAAGAGCAAAGGCTGTTAGAACTGTAGATAACGGTTTAGAGTTCACTGCTAAAATATCAAAAGCAGCTGGACAAATTACTGATTTAATTAAAGACGGTGTTCTTGGAGCATTTTCTGTAGGTTTCCGTGTGAAAGATGCAGATCATATTCCTGACACTGGTGGATTAAGAATCAAAGATGCTGAACTTTTTGAAGTATCTGTGGTATCTGTTCCTTGTAATCAAGGAGCTATGTTCTCTTTGTCAAAGGGATTTGATAGCATGGAAGACTACGAAGAGTTTAAGAAATCTTTTATAAAGACTAACTCAGCAGATTCAGTTAAAACTGAAGAAGTTGGGCAGTCTAAAGTGGCGCAAGCCAACAATAAGGAGAATCGCATGAGCGAAGAAATGAAAGCTCCTGAGGGCTTTAACCTTGACGCTTTTGCTAAGGAAGTAGCTGAAAAAGCAGCAACTAAATTAGCAATGCAACAAGCTGAATCAAAAGCAGCTGAAGAGAAAGCAGCTAAGGAAGCTGCTGAAAAGGCTGCTCACGCAGAAGCTGAGATGAAAGCGGAAGTTGAAGCACAACAGGAAGTAGAAAAGAAAGTTGTTATATCAGCACTATCAGGTGCAGAACAACTAATGGGTGACGTTGAGAAAAGATTTAACGAGAAGAACGAAGAATTAGGTTCAATCGTTAGTGAACTTCAAAAAGAACTCAAAGAAAAATCAGAAGAAATTCAACACATCAGAGAATCTAAGAGAGTTTTCTCAAATAGAGGAAGTGATGCAGATTGGAAGAAATCTTTTGAAAGTGAAATATTAGATGCAAAATTTGCTGGTCTAGCGACTGGTAAAGGTTGGGATAACCAATATTCAAAATCAGTTATGGAGAAAGTTAATCAACATTCAACAGTTGAAGTTTCTTCTGCAGACTTTGAGCAAGTTGTATCTGCAAACGTTGAAAGAGATATTCAGAATGAATTAGTATTAGCACCTCTATTTAGAGAAATACAAATGAGTTCTGCTAATCAAATTCTTCCTATCTTACCAGATGCAGGTTATGCTGAATTTACAACAGGCGTAACAGGTAGTGGTACAGCACCATATGGTAACTTAGAAGAAAGAGCAGATAACAGTGCAGCACCTTTCACAGGTATTCAAATGCAAGAAAGAACATTATCAACTAACAAGTTGATCTCTAAGACTTTCTTAGGTAATGAAACTGAAGAAGATGCAATTATTCCAATACTACCTTTATTAAGAGAATCTATGGTTAGATCTCACGCAAGAGGAATTGAGAATGCATTATTATTAGGTAACCACGCAGATGGTCAGTATACTTCAGGTATATTTGATGGTCTACTACAAATGGCACAAGCTGATTCTGACTTTACAGATGACGTAGGTGCAGGTTCACCAGCAGCATTCGGAGCAAATGACGCAGTCGTAGCTTCAGACCTATTAGGTATGAGAAAGAATATGGGTAAATATGGAGTTAATCCATCAGACGTAGTATACCTTGTATCACAAGATGCATATTATAACTTACTACAAGACGCTGAGTTCCAAGATGTCAACCTAGTTGGTGATCTTTCAACAAAGCTATCTGGTGAGATTGGTCAGGTATTTGGATCAAGAGTTATTCTTGTTGACGAATTCCCAGCAAAAGCAGCGGCTAAGTTCGCAGCATGTGCTGTTTATACCAGAAACTATGTAATGCCAAGATTAAGAGGTGTTACAATCGAATCTGATTATGATGTCGAAAACCAAAGAAGAGTACTTGTGGCTTCACAAAGACTTGGATTTGCTGATGTTATAGCAGGAGCTACATCTAAGTGGGCATTTAAATATGACGCTAGTTAATTAGCATAGAACGGCTTGAGGGGAGCCTATCCCCTCACTTATTCAATTATGGCAGATTTAATAACAGTACAAGAATACAAAGATGCAGAGGGCATAAGAGGCGATAACAATGACGATCGTCTTACTATTTTAGTGCCTCAAATTTCTGACTTAGTAAAAAAATATTGTGGAACGAGTTTTATAGATTTCTATTCTTCTGCAAAAACAGAGACTTTTAATATTAGTGATAATATAACATCAGTAGTAGTAATGAGCGAAACACCGCTAAATTCGGTAACATCAGTTAAAGAACGTGATAACCCGAGTACAGCATATGTAACGCTTACTAACAATACGGATTATTATATAGACACAAGTAGTGATTCAATTTTTAGGTTGGACTCTAGTGGCAACAGAAAGGCATTTAAATCAGGCTTTGGAGCAGTTGAAGTAGTATATACAGCAGGATATTCAGCTACACCAAAAGACCTAGAATTAGCACTTTTTGATTTAGTAACATATTATTTAAAAGATGAACATAAGCAGAGAAGAACTCTTGGTGGAGCAAGTATACAAAACCAAGGCACTGCAGGCTTAAGAACAAGTACTGATTTTCCTGACCATATCAAACGAGTACTTGATCTTTATCGAGTAGTCATCTAATGGCAATAAAAAATATTCATACACATTTTTTAGATATAATAAAAAATAATCAAAAGTCCGCTGACGAGTTAGCCGATATGTTTCAGCATGAGTTACATTTTAATCAACATCAAGCAGTTGATGCTATTTATAATAGTACAGTTAAAACATTAAAAAGTGTAGGAATATTTGATAAAACTAGAGTAAAGAAAAGAGGAAAAGGAACACTAGAAATGGCCGCTTTTGAGATAACAGATGAAGATGCAAAACACTATAAAGAACTTATAGAAGAGAACTCTGAGTTTGCTTTTCGTAAAGTATTTACTCAAAAAAATATAAAAAAGACTTATGAAAAATATTTTGGCTTAAATGGTGCATCTGTAGATAAAAATGGTACTGTTAGTTTTTTAAAAGGAGTATACGGTAGAAAAACACAAGATGATACAAGAGCAAGGCATGAAGCACAAAAAGACCTTACTGTTCAAGCAGTACAAGTAGTAATAAAAAACTTTGCTCCCGAATTTAAACAGATAATTCAAAGAAAGAATAAAGATTTTTTTATGCCTGACGGAAGTCCAGAAGATGCGGAAAGAGCAGAAAAATTTGACAATTTACAGGAAAAAGATGCAATTAAAACTAGAGCAGTTGATTCTCACTCTACACAAGGGAATGATACTACTACGGCGACTTTAAATGCATTATTAAATTTAGAACAAGCAGTTGATGATAAGATTGCAAATGAAGTAAACAAAGTAGTAGATAAATCCAATATTATAGCTAGTAGTAAAAATAGGATGCTTGCGGTATTTTCTGAGTTTAAAATAGGCAAAGACTCTATTACTGATATAGTAGCTCAAAGAGCGGAAGGTCAAAAAGTAGAAGATAAAATTACAGTTACTTTAGAATATGGTACTGATAAATTAAATCGAAGTATGAAGCGAAAAGATAGAGATGGAATTGAGGAAAAATTAAACGACATTAGAGATGATCAGTTAGATCAATTAGCAAGAATGTTTATTAATGAGGATAAAAGATCAGCAATATATAGAAATCTAAAAGCATCTCCAAAAAGTTACGATGAAAGACTAGAGGCCGGAGCTTTGAATAATACTATTAGTATGGTTGAAGGAGTAGAAAAAATTTCTAAACTTTTAAAAGGCGTAAAAGTAACAAGCGGTAGAAAAGTTAAAGCAAAGAAAAAACAAACTAGTTCAAAGACAAGTAAACAAACTGTTACAAAAAGTAAGACTAAAAATAAAAAAGTAGCAAAGGGAGTAGCAAGAAAAGAAAGAATATTAGCAACAGGAAGATATAATAAAAATACAACTAATAGTAGTACTTCTTTAGCAAATTTAATGCAGATAATAAATGCTCAACTACCAAGATTTTTAAAAAGAAATATGACTCCACCTCGATTACAATATAGAGGAAAAGGAAATCCAAGCAGACCGTTTGCAGGACCTTTTAATACAGGAGTACAGGTAACAAGTCTTACAGATAGTAAGTCAAATGCAGGTGGCGTAAATGTACATTATACTTATGAGAAATATCCTTATCAAACATTTGAACCAGGATTTGAACAAGGTAGTACATTGAGAGATCCTCGTGAGCTTATAAAAGAAAGTATAAGACAAATAATGATAACAAATAAACAAAATAGATTTTTGAGGTTTAGACGACACTAATGAGCGCACAAGGAAGAACATACTCAACAAGAAGAAGAGCAGTTATAGAAGCGCTTGCTCAAAAGTTAGAACAAATAAATGGACAAACTCCGTTTCGAGTTGCAGTCGCAGAAGTAGCAAGACGATTGAAATTTTGGGACGAAGTAGCAGATTTTCCAACTATTCATGTAGGAGCAGGTAATGAAACTCGTGAATATGCAAGTGGAAATCATAGATTTCGTTTTTTGCAAGTAACAATAAGATGTTATGTGCATAGCGAAGATGATGTAATTTTTCGTTTAGAAGAATTACTAGAAGACGTAGAGACAGTACTCGAGGATAATGATCCGCTAGAGTATTTTGACTCTAATAATATTAAGCAATCTACTGCTCAGACAACCATTCTGAGTATAGATACAGATGAAGGAGTACTGGAACCTCTCGGCATCGGTGAGATAGTCGCAGAGATAAGGTACTAAGGAGAAAAAAATGGCAGATACATTTTATTTTAGTCGGGATACTAAAGTTTTTATGACAGATGAAGGATCAACCGCAGTTATGTGGGAGATTCCTGTTTTAGATGGCTTTAGTTTTTCTCAGGCTACAAATACAAGTGAAATTACTTTAAACGAAATGACAGATGCTAATGGTAAGAGTAGAAGAAGTAGACAAATGTTTACAGATTCTTATGCACCAGCAGAATGGAGTTTTTCAACTTATATGAGACCGTTTGGAGCATTACCAGCAGGTTCTGGAGATATATGGGAGCCAAGTGCTTCTATTTCTGGAAATCCACAACATGCTGTTGAAGAAGCACTTTGGGCATACTTTGTAGGACATACAGGTTTTACAATAGGTAGTGGTTCAACCGCTTCAGCATGGAATGGAACTGGTGGTGTTACAAATAGTGACAGTAGCATGGTAGTTGATTTCAGACAATCAGAAGTTGCATCTTTAGGTACATTCGATCTTTATTTTGAGATGGGTAGCGCAAGTACTGGTACTAATCTTACTTATAAAATAGAAGGGTGTGTTGTAAATTCAGCAAGTATCGATTTTGATATTGATGGAATTGCAACAATTAACTGGAGTGGTATGGGTAAAATTATTACTGAATTTGAAACTAACTCAGGTAATAAACCAACACCTACTAAGTTAATTAGTGAAGGAACTACAACTACAAGTAATTTCATAAGAAATAGATTAACATCGCTAACAGCGACAGGAGCTGATAGTGGAAAATTTAATGCAAGTTATGATCTAGTTTTAACAGGTGGAAATATAACATTTGAAAACAATATTACTTTTCTTACACCAGAAACACTCGGTATAGTTAACCAACCGTTAGGAAATGTAACTGGAACGAGAAGTGTAGGAGGTAACTTTACTTGCTATTTAAATAATGATACAGCAATGTCTGCAGAATTATTTGAAGATATTATTGAATCAACTTCAGTAATTACAAATGACTTTGATTTGACATTTAACATTGGTGGAGGAAGCTCGCCAAAAGTTGCAATTCAAATGCCAAATTGTCACTTAGAAGTTCCAACACATTCAATGGACGATATTATATCGCTTGATATAAACTTCCATGCATTACCAGCAAATATTGATCCTGGATCAACAGCAGGTAGTTATGAATCAACAGTAACTTATACAGGTAACGATTTAACATAAATAATTTAATTGGAGGGCTTCGGCCCTCCACTTTACAGGAGAAGAAATGACAGAAGAAAATAAAACACCGGTTAGTTTAAAATCACTACTTACACCGAGTAAAACAGTAGAATTTGACTATCCAGGAATGGACGGATTCAAAGTAAAACTTTGTTATCTTGCCAGAGAAGAATTAGTAAAACTGAGAGCAAAATGTGTCTCTCAAAAGTTTAACAAGAAAACCCGAGGGTTTGAAGAACAACTTGATGATGAAAAGTTTTTAGCAGAGTATACAGCATCTGTTATAAAAGGTTGGAGTGGTTTTACATATAACTATGTAGCACAATTACTATTAACAGCAGATGATGTTGCTAATAAACCTGGAGAATTACCTTTCAGTCAAGAAAACGTTGAAGTTCTTATGCAAAACTCAGTAGACTTTGATCAGTGGGTCACTGAAACAGTTGGAGAACTAGAAAATTTTACCAAGAGCAAGTAGACGCAGTACTTGCTCTTATTAAAAGAAAGTTTACATATGCTAAAATAGGTGTAGAAACTTATTTAAAAATATGTGAACAAACAGGAGAGGAACCTGATCCAGAGAAAATGCCTCCTGAAATGGTTGATTTTCCATTTGAAGTTCAAATGGCTTTTCTAATTCATAACCTACTTCCAGATAGATGGGACGGTATGAGTGGAAGTTATATGGGAAAAGATTGGTCAGCCTATGGAGCACTACTAGATATATATGAGATAGTAGATAAAAAAGAGACAACATATTTTGTTAAAGCAATAGAAAGTGAAAACTCAAAAGTCTTAAATGATGAAATGAGTACTAAGAGAAAAGCACAAGAACGTGCAAGCAAGACGAATACAGGTGGAATATCCTCGTCTAACATAAAAAGAAAGTAATGGCAAAAAATAAAAAAGGTGGTTCAATTGAGATTACCGTAACCGATAAAGGTTCGTTACAGAAACTTGGTAGAAATGCAAAACGTACTGGTAAGGACATTGGCTCGGTAGCAAAGAATGTATCAGAATCTGACAGACGACTTAAGTCTATGTCAGGTCAAACATCTGGAGCATCGAAAGCATTTTCTAAACAAGCACAAACCATTTCAGGTGGTCTTGTACCTATTTATGCAACATTAGCAGCACAGGTCTTTGCTGTGTCTGCTGCTTTCCGTTTCTTACAAGAAGCTTCTGACTTTAAAAATTTAATTGCTGGTCAAGAGGCATATGGTGCTTTTACTGGTACTATGTACAAAAAAATATCTACTGATATTCGAGCAGCAACTAATGCACAAATTAGTTATGCAGAGGCTTCACAAGCAGCAGCAATTGGTATCTCTTCAGGACTAAATGCTAACCAACTTACACAACTTGGTACAGCAGCAGCAAACGTTTCACTTATCTTAGGTAGAGATGTAACAGATTCATTTAATCGTCTTATTCGAGGTGTTACAAAAGCAGAACCAGAACTATTAGATGAATTAGGTATTGTACTAAGACTTGATCCTGCACTAAGAAATTATGCTGCAGGTTTAAATAAAACAAAAGAAGAACTAAATGCTTTCGAAAGAAGTCAAGCTGTAGCTGCAGAAGTTATAGGACAAGCAGAAGAAAAGTTTGGTGGAGTTCAAGCAATTATGGATCCAACTGCTTTTGCGTTTAATCAATTTGCACAAGCATTTAATGATCTATTAGATGATCTAAAAGTAGGATTAGGGGGTCTTGCACAGACTGTACTTCCTTTCTTTACAAAAAATGTTGGAGCACTTATAGGTGCTTTAGGTTTATTTGCACTTCCAAT
>TARA_R100001463_G_scaffold16069_2_pt1 | contig 13031 bp, 28 predicted proteins | sample TARA_R100001463 | Tara Oceans TARA_R100001463 (sample SAMEA2622242) | marine metagenome | biome: marine biome (ENVO:00000447); feature: deep chlorophyll maximum layer (ENVO:xxxxxxxx); material: "saline water (ENVO:00002010), including plankton (ENVO:xxxxxxxx)" | depth 40 m
AAGGGAAGGAGTCTCCACTCGCTGGGGTGCTCAGTTCGGACATGGTAAAGACGGCACACCTGCAAAGGGAGAAGTTGCTTGGTCTGATCCAGACAAATTCAATAACAAATACGAAGTATCAGACTACATGGAAGCTCCGACGGTCGACGGCTATGACTTCATCGACCCAGAGACTAACAAAACAGTAGAAGGTCGTCTTATTGATGGTCATGTGATTCCAGGTAGAACTGTCTGGAAAGCTCAGCAACAACATTTCAAAAATGCTGCGAGCTTGAACAAGAAGAAAGCTCAAGAAGCAGCTATCGCCTAAACATCTGATTTGCACTCTAGTATTCGGTCTGTATGCTGGAGTGCAATATTTTTTTGACATGTCCCAAGAATACGATTTCGAAGTATCCATCAACAAGGGATCTGCCACAGCACGTCTGACTCCCTTAAATACTCAAGCTGCTCAATATCTTTACGAGGAACTATTCGTTGGAGAACATACATCCAGGGATGAGAATTCCATCGAGTTTGCTTACAAAGATATCCAGACTATCACTAGAAATTTCCTTCCTAATTACAACATCAAATGGAACATTCAAAGCCACCAACAAACCAGAAGCCCAGGTCCACAGAAATCGATAATCGAGACCTTGAGAACGGTTATGATTACCAAGGACTCCAAGGTGAACATGAACGAAAAATCTTCGAAGATGATGACGATATCTTTACCATTTAACCAATAAGTTACGACACAGCGTACACTCACATGAACAAGAAATCAGACAGGTCATCGAAGGACCAAACTGACGAGTACTTCGAGTGCATCAGTGAATGCGAAATTCATGATGACGATTGTACGGATGTTTGTGTCACCAATCATTTGAAGAATGACCCTGCCCAGTTAAACGTTCCATCCTACTAACTAAATGCTCAAGCAAGACTGGCTGGTCTTGTATCACCCACCCGACCAACTAACACCTTCATTATTTGAGGCAAAAGATTGCACTTCACATGGTGCTATTGAAATGTTCCTCAAATTAATTCCAGCAAAAGAAAGAGGACCACAGCGCTACTGGTGTGCTCATCCTGCTGTTGATTACGATTAAAACCTTATTCTCGCAATCATATTGCTTGACACATCTCCTGTTGTATCAACTCCGCAGTTGAATTCCATGTGCTCGTTACCAGCTCCTACGCTGTAGATCCTCTCATCTTCATTCAGTCCACGAGAATTAAATCTAATAAAAGGACCAGCTAATGATGGTGTGACAGCCGAGAGTAGGACTATCAAAGACAGGAATACTTTCAAGTGATTGTCGCTTTAACCATCCAACTAGCTTTATATATTGCACTACACAATTCATTCAAATAGTGGGCTACATCAATTGCACCAGATGCATGCGCTGATGGTTCCACTATTTTCAATATTCTTCCAAATTCTTCCAAGTTCCGATAATAAGTTCCAAGCATTTCTCTACCGTCATACGAGCTGCAATTCTCGAATTCAGGTAATGCATCTTTTAATCCACATGCACACATAGGCATCCAATAATTCAGCGTCCTTACGTATTCACTCAACTTATCGAATTGATCTTGATGCGCCTCATATTGAGCCTTCAAGAACCTATGTATGGAAAAGAAATTTCCACCTTCGTAGTTGAAGTGAATGAGATGCGACTGTGTTTGCAGCTCACGAGCAAAAGAACTCAAGCTAACTAACTGTTGGGCAACCGAACAGACTGTTGGTTTGCTGTTCTCTTCGGTAATAACTAAGGCGCTTCCCCCTGTTGGTTTGACTGGAGCTTCTACTTGCTGCATTTGGATACCACTATTGAACTTATTTTAGGGAATTTGAGCACTTTCATCAGTGCATTTTTTGTACTTATGTTCTTCGTTTATGTCTAACACCACTGCCTTAGTCAAACCTGACTATGAAAGGCCAGTACCAATCCTCAAAGAGCGTCCCACTGTAGACAAACCAACCTTTGGTCACAGGTGGCAACGCATCACAACATGGACTGACAATCCAGATGATGCAATAAAAATGCCAGTCAATTTTGGTATTAATTTCATCAAAATGTCATCCTTCTCTATCGGTGAATACCCAACTGAATTTGGCATCACAAACCACATCACTATTGATCTTGTCTGTCCAATAAAAGGAGAGGAAGGAGCTACTGGTGAATGGTTTCTCAAATGGAATTATGGATACAACGGTGAAATTGGATGCACTAATTCGTACGGAAAAACACTGATCCAGGTTCACACTGCTAGCCTTGTCGCTCAACTTGATATACTTTTGCAACAAGGAATTGCATTGACAGACATATCGGGCACTATATACACAGAACCTTGGAAGAAGACATCTCAAGCTGCTCTTTATGTAGGGGATAAGCAAGTCCCATACAAGTACAGCCCAAATGATCGGAGACCAGATTTGTTCACCCATAGAGCTAACAAGATTGCTAGTTCACTGGGTTGCCCGACACCTTTCCTTCTTCCAACAAATAACGATGTTGAAGCAGGTTTTCAAATAGTCCCAGTCATCCAATCCAATGAAGACGACAGAAGTATTGAATGTTCTCAATCAACTAATTAATAGAACTCGATTCACTAAAAGTTGCTTCAAACCAGATGCACCAGAACAGGAAGGTCTTCAGACAATTCTGACCGCCTTCCAACAAACCTTTATTGAAATCCAATCGGAGCTACCCAATGACTCAATCAGCACCAGACGTTCAAGCACTTGAAAGACAATTTGACATGCCAATGAATGCCGCAGGAATTGACACCAGTTCCATCACTCATCAAAGATCACAACATCACGGCCTATCTCATAGGAGTGAGTTAAATCAAAACGATAGAACGAAGTATGGAATATTCAAAGGAACTTGGACAAAGATCAATCCAGCTCTTGATGACCAAGCTTTACTTGCTGCTGTAGGCGCAAACTTCAACGTTAAAGTCACACCGCCTCGTGACGCTGAAGGTAACGAACATCCTCAATGGAATTTATGGCAAAGAGATGACACAGGTGAAAGTCTTGGAATGTTCGGCAATGGTCGTATTCCAATGCAACCTGTCGATGCACTAAGACTCTTTAGACATTCATGTGAAATGTCTGAAAAAGAAGTCAAGCCTGAAGTGATCTCCTGGGTTCCTGGCAAGGGATGCAATCGCCTGATCATCGCAGCTCAAATAGAAGTCGAGAATAAGCGAGACCGAGAAGTTGGAGATGCAACCCATCACTGGTCAATGTTTGAAATCAACTACAGCTCTGTTAGTTCGATGAGAACCTATCTATATAGCAACGAATTAATCTGCCTTAATGGCTGGGTAGAAAATGTTAGAGGAGATCAATTACATCTAACACATCAAAAAGAACGAGGCTTACTTGATATCTCTTCAAGGATGAACGAAGTGATGAAGGCTCACAAGCAATACGAAAATATGACCAATAGATTGATTAACACCCCAATTTCGGATGACTTAGCTCGATTCATTATCAGAGGATTCTACGACGATGTGGAGGGTATCGAAAATCTTAAAGCTGAGTCCAAGAGGAAACTTGTACAACAACTAGAGAATACTTTCTTCCACAACCTAAAAGGTGGTGAAATGGCTAGTCGTAAAGGAACAGGCTTTGGCTTGTTATCTGCAAAGACTCAACTCACTTCGACTTATAAGGTTACTGAGAATAACGAGCAACACAATAAGCGATTCACTCAAATCCTGAATGGCAGGGTTGCTTCAGAGAATCGTCGCTTCGAGCAGCACATCAGAGAGATGGCTGGTTCGCACAACATGTAGTTCAAGTGGGCGCTCCTTCTTGGGGGTAAGACCTAACTTGTCCTACTACTTATACACTTCATACTTTCAATGGTCACCGCACCTCCACCTAAATCTGACCCTAAATTCAAGGTCAATGATCGTGTTGAGATCAAGCCTAGCAATAGCTATGCCGTGAGTCTGAACGCCCCCAAGATGTCAAAACGTCCTAAGAGGTCCAAGTTTGGAACCGTCGTAGAAGTTAAGACTGTTTTTGTTCAACCAAGCAAGACGCATAAGAACGGATATAGCAATTGGGTGTACAAAGTTCTTCGTGATCAAGAGCAAATCCCTCTTGAATTTAGACAAGCGAGGTTGACTCATGCAGCCTAGTTCGCAATGCAATAGAACCAAGCTTGAACGGGTAATAGAACAAGCCGCACAATCAGTAGTCCATAAGGTTAATCCTTGGGTACCACATAGGCGAGTTGTAAATTTTCCTCGTTGAGTTACCTCCATGAATCCTCTCATGTTCAGTCGTGAGGGGATTTTTTAATGCATTTATTCAACAGTGCATTATGTCAACTTCGTTCCTCTACTTCGGCAATGGGAACAAAAAACTCAACCTTAATCCAAATGCAAAAACTGCTACGTTTTCTCTTCCCGCAGGCTGGTGCTGTCCAGGTGCCAGTTTATGTCTTGCGAAAGCAGACAGACAAACGGGAAAGATAACCAAAGGCGATAACTGTCGATTCCTTTGTTTTGCTAGCCAAGACGAAGCGTTTCGACCCAGTGTTCGCTCCTCTCGTTGGAATAACTTTGAGTTAATCCAAGCCCATGATCATGATCCTTTGGTATCGCTAATCCATCGATCAATTGATCACCACGTGTCTCGTGATGTTACTCACATTCGCTGGCACGTCTCTGGAGATTTCTTTTCTCCTGCTTATCTCAAGGCTGTGCTCGAATCATGTTCTCGTTATCTAGACGACATGATTATTTATGCATATTCAAAAGCCTTGCATTTCTTCTATGACCAGAACACTGGTGAACCGCTGGTAGACATGCCAGACAACTTCCGACTTACGGCTAGTTGGGGTGGACTATACGATTTCATGATCGAGAAGTTTCCACATGTGTTCACTAGATCAGCTCGTGTTGTGAACTCTCGTGAGGAAGCACAACGACTCGGACTTCAAATTGATGAAGACGATTCACTTGCGTCTGGTCCAACAGATATGCATTTTGCATTACTTGAATCAAAAGCAAAGCAAAAAGAGAAGGCAGCAGAGAAGAGGTTGATCCATGCAATCTGAACTCAACTTTATGGCTGAAATCCTGGCTGAAGTAATTGTCGATGAAAATACAACTTTCGAGAATATTTCATCTTTTAGACAACTTCTTAAGGATCAATTTCTTAGGAATCATTCTTCAGTCAAATCTTTACAGGATTTTATGGCAGCTCAATACCCACCTGAGATTGCAACCAGAGTCCGACTTAGACAATTAAAGATCGCCAATGGACCTGCTTAAAGCTTTCTTCAACGTCATCACGGGAAACGTTCATCGTACTTACGAATTGAATATTTCCCTTGAGGTAATGGAGAAGTACCACTCACGGCTTATTCGTACGCATCGTGATTCTTATGTAGCAGCCGAGGAGCTTAATCAAATGGCTTTCCTCGGCTGGGATAAATGTCTCACGAAGCACGAATGGGCTGACCTTTTTCGTCAACAACTCAAGGAGACAAGCTAATGGCTACTAAATGGTATTACCAAATTTGGATTGGTTCTGAATACGAAGGCAGATTTGCTGGCTACTACGAATACTCAGGTATCCCACTGTCTGAAGCTCTTGACAGAGCTAAAAGATCTCACTGGGATGACGGACCGTACCCAATTAAAGAACCCGACTGGAACGATCCAAACGAGATTGATTTCTATGTTTCAAAAGTAATGCGATCTCAGTCAGAAATCCAAACAATCTACACAGAGTCATGTCAAAAGAGTCTGGAACAAGTAGTTCAGGAGTTCAGCTAATGATCAATAAATACTCCTACCGAGATAAGAAAACTAGTAGAGGTTATTGGATAGAGGACGACCAATTCATGTCTGCGCCTTTATTAGAAGTTAGTGATGATTCCTACGGAGAAATCGATTACGACAATGCAGAAAATATTAACGGATGGAACAACATGGAACCATTCGAAGAAGATAGCTCAAAATTCCAACACTTAATTCTTATCCTCGAAAAACTTCTGGAGCGACACTAATGTCAACACCTAACGAACTCACCGAACAGGAGCAACGGGCACAAAACCTGATCGACTCAGTTACTGATCAAAAAACTCTTTCTATGGATTACACATGGGATGATCTTTCACCTGAATGCAAGGCTCTTGCAATTGATCTTGCAGACTTGCTGAAGATCTCCAAAATTGAAGCCTACACATTGTTGGTGGAAAAGATGAAAGTATCAGATCTTAGAGAATTAGCAAGAGGGTGGGCCAGCAATGCCTACTAAACTACTTACTGAGAAAGAGCAAAAGAAGTTAGATGATTGGAATAGGATCTTTCCTCCAAGGGTTGATAAGGCTATCTACCACATCAAACTTCTTGATAATTGTTCAAACAAAAGGAATTATCTTTGGCCTAAAAATCTAGCTAAAAGATACTTTGTACTTCTAGCTGCGTATATCTTTGTGATTGCAGAAGATTTTGGATTACCTCTCCAGATCTACTACAAGGATACGTTGCTGCAACCCGCTGAACTTAGAAGCCTATTCTCAAGCAAATTCAAATTAGATGACGAATTATCTCAATGAACATAAAAGTGATTTACGACAATGGTGGTACAACCCCTGATCGTTACACAGTTTATTACGACGAAGAAGAACAGCCAGGGTTATTCTCTGGTCGAGGAATGAACGGGAAACCTTTTAGCTATCAAGGATTCGCAATGTGGATAACTGGAAAGCTTGGTGAACATAACGGCAAAGAAATTACTTTTAACCAACTACCACATGACTGCAAGACAGTTGTACTAAACGATCTTAAGGAGGTCTAACTCATGACTAATGAACGGTATTTCCAAGCACAAAATGAAACTATCGAAGAATACATCAAACGTATTCAAGAAAAATCAGACACAGAAAATAGCACAGAAGTTCTAGTACAAATTGCCAGAGATGTTTCTCAAACCATTCATGATGCCTATCCAAACTTTATAGGAATCAAAGGTTATTACTCAGGAAGTGATGATTCTGGTTATGCGGATCACCATGAAACTAAGTACAAAGATGGAAAATCTTTAGACAAAATTCCATCCAAGTGGTGTGAATACATCAAAAAGTTTGACGAAATTATTGACAACCTGTGCTGGAATATTCCGTATTCAATAACTCCAGGGATGGAAATTGATGGTGGCTGCAATGGTTATTTAATAATCGAGTTGAAAGATGAAACAGACATTCACGATAATTTATGGCATGTAAAAGTTGAGCATACGCAATTTATCGAAAGCTCAGATTACTTCGAACATGAACTCTAATGTCACATTACTACTATCACTGTGTCAGTTCAGCCAAGATCCACGGTGGCGAACCTGAAGATTACGTTGATGTTCATAAGTGGATGGATAGAGGTAGACAATCAACAAGCAAATTACTACATCGTGCCTTATGTCACCACACTCAAGGCATAGCAGATGGAGTCGATAAGTTTGGTGTCACTATTACGAATTCAAAAGGTAGAAAAGTACCTGTCTCTCTACTCCTCGAACAACACATCAAAGAAGATCTTGGTTTTATCCCTACTCTTGATCACTACTTAGAACTCATGCATTGCGCTCGCTGGGTATCTAAACCAGCAAGACTTTTATACAGCAAACTTAAACCAAAGGAGGAAAACTAATGGCTGAAAAAACTTTTACAGTTACTTTGCATCAACTTAATACCTACGAAATTCAAGCTGAAAATGAGGAAGAGGCCAAAGAAATAGCCACCGATGAAACTTGGGGCATAAACGGTGATGGCTATGAAATGTATATGGATGTCGATTGGGACGATGACGATGACGATGACGAGGACGAGGAGGAGGAAAACTAATGACTATTCAATACCTCGTTACTGGACGAGAAGGTCTTCATGACTGGAACGGTGCTACGGGATCAGCTATCACTAAAACTTATGGGGATATTTTTGGAGATTTAAAAGATGATGAACTCGACGAAGCAATCATTTCACAATTCCATAAAGATTGTATTTACAAATACTCGGATGGAGTTGGTGGAGAGGAGCTTTGGGACGAAAATGATTTCGAAGATGCCTATTCCGAAGAAAACAACTGGAACTGTGTCGATCTAATTTTTAAATTTGAAAGTCCAACAGAAATACCAGATCCAATATACTCCTGCACTTGGGAACATGACTAGAAAACTTTTAACCGTAAACATGGGCGACATATGTGTCGAATGTCTCCGTGATACTTCCTTTGGTAGCGGCTCATTTGTTGACCGTATTCCTGGCGACACAACCATCTGCAACGAAAAAGGAGAGGCGACTGGGTCAAGGACTGGCTACTTCTGCGCTGAATGTATGGCCCTTGAATGTGATCGTTGCAATAACAAAATCCCTTTAGATGAGGATTTAACCCCTGAACAAATATATGGAGAGGCGTGTGATGAATTTGAATTCTCAGACGGCGCATACCGCATCTGCGAAAACTGCTTAACCCCTAAAGAAAAACAACTCATGGAGGATCTAAATGACTAACCTTTCAGATGAAGCACTTAAAGATTTAAAACTGCTCGGATATGAAGAAGACGGTACACCCACTATTAAGGAGTACCACGAATCAATTAAACAGTTCTTTGATTACTACGCAAATCACTCTTTAAGACTTGTCGGTCCGAGACCTTCCGATGATGATCTTAAAGCATTTGAAACTGTTAAAACTTTTCTTAAAAATGCTTATGACTTAGCTTTCGGAGACGACTCACTTTATAGGGATTATGATCCTGACGACGTTATTGAACGGCTTCATAAGTTCTCAGATAGGGCTCTTATCTTAGAAGATAATGGTTTTGATGAGAAACAAATAATGCTTATCAAACATGTCTTCGATGACTATATGGCAGGTAATCCTAATGAGGAAATGGTTTCAAAAAAGGAGATGGAAACTATTTTCAAACAATTAGACGGATTATCAAAAGCCGATTACGACGACCTTTAGGAGGAAAACTAATGACTGAACAAATCACAACCCAAGAAAAAACTTATAAAGTTTTATGGGGAATGTGTACGGCTACTTACTATGTAGTCAAGGCGACGAGTGAAGAACAAGCGATTCAGAGGTCAGGCTATGACTATGATCCTGATGAGGAGTGGGCAATTAAGACTTACGAAGATCGACTGATCCCTGAAAACTGCCATTACGCAGAGATAGAGGAGGAAAACTAATGACTTTCAACCCTGAAGAATACAAATCTTGCACGACTGAAAAAGAAGCTCTGGAAATGATTCTTGAAAAAGAATGGTTTGATTGGCAGCAGGATGAAGCCCTTGACTGGTTCAAGGAAGACCGTGGATGGTTTAAAGATAAGGATTAAAAAAGAGCCCTGAACAGTAATAGTCCAAGACTCTTCGGTTGATGTAAAACTAATGACGCTTAACCATCAGCATCCGAGCTGATTGCAGGCGATCCCTGCGCTTCATCCTCTTACGGATGAGAATTAGATTGTTCATTACTTTTACTTGTGAGCTAGAACTCTAACTGTCTTAGTTGTCTGCTTATAGGGAATACCTCTATAGCAGAGATATGTGTTCCGCTCTGGAACTCTTACGGCACACTTAGCCATGTTCGTCTCCTAGATAACAACACCCCCGTCGTCTGGTGTTGGTTTCTGCGACCAAAAGGTCCGACGCTTTATATCTTTATTGTATCGAATTATACTGTATCACGGCGAACATATATGTCACATATCTTACGGTTAGTTGCACCCTAGTAATCAATATGTAACTTTAAGTACCTAACTGATCACCCTTTCTTACAAGAAAATGACAATTAGAACTGACAGCGCCCTTGTACCTGTCAAAAACAAGCGCCCAGACATCTCACTTCCACCATTCCAAAAGATTCTGGTGGGTGATCTTGTGGATGTTCGATTCCCATTAAATGACAACAGAGGAAAAGGAACCTACGAGGTTCTTTTGATCACGCATACATCGTCTGCGAATGGCCCAGTTTATTGGATATCCAATAGCAAGCACCCATGCACTATGTGCAAAGAACGCAGTTGGATGACTCTCAGTAAAAAAACAAATCACGACTAATGTTATCTGCCCCGCAACTTGAATTTGGATTCAATTTTCTCGGCAAGAATGACTGGGAAATTCTTCGACAATTACCTAACGACCCGTACCCTACTTTTATTGACTATGACAACTGCACTAGATACCAAGCGTGGTCTAGATTCTGGGAAAGACCAGAAGAGGACAGGGGTCTTCTCCTTAGCATCAGGAAGAAAGATTCGTTTGAATTCGAAACGTACGACGACGGCCCAGACATCTGCGAAAACGTCAAGAGTTTATTGCTACAGAGGTGTTCGCTATGAAAGGAGTTAAGAAGAAACATTCTTTTGTCCTATCTATTGAAATCGAAACAGACCATTCAGTGATTAGTACTTCCGCAGAGGGAGTCCTTTTCCAAGAGATTGAAAGATGGACTCGTAGTCGTTGTAGCGAACGACAAATCAAGGTCAAAGATATCAACTGGAAAGAAAAGTAATGTCATTATTAAACCCAGTACACCTGGAAGATCCAACAAACAAATGGATTGCAGCCACCGCATCTAAGATCCTTGCCTCAAGGATTAAGGATCCAGGCGATGATGAAATTCCTGATGATGTAAAGGAACTAGGTGAGACCTTCTTGAATAGTGCTGTCAATGCCATCGTCCAGGAATGGGTGGATGGTAAAACCAGACAGCCTTTAAGAAGGAAAACTTCCTTAGCTGTTAGCCATCTCTACTTCCAACTCCAGGAAAAAAGAGAACAAGAAAGAGGATAGATTCTAATCAAAAAGAATAGGGTACATATCACACTTCAAGTTAATCCTTGGTAGCGTATGTACCCTGGGAAAATAAAGAGAATGATCAGAAGAAGAGCAGTCCTTGTCAACTATCTAACCAATGAACCAGTAGATCCAAACTACCAGCCACTACTCTCAGCAGAAGAGTTGTCTGAAGGCAACGAGAACCTTGAAAAGTCTATGCTTAGATGGCGCTTGCGTTGGTTAAATAATGTTATTAATATCACAGGAGATATCAGTTTGACCGAAACCTCTAACAGTGCTCAGCTTCAACAGCTCGCTCCTATCAATTGCTAGTGAATTCGTAGGCAACTACGCACCTTTTCAGTCCGTACAGGTCACTCCAGCACCGAGTGGAGGGGTCTATATCGCTTCAACAGATAAAGGAAATATTGTTTGCTTAGCTCATGACCCAGCAGGGGAGGCAGATGAAACTGTTCATTTGCTCCCAAGCAAAGAAATAGCTAGGGCAACTAAATTCATTAAGACTGGAGAAAGAAATATAAGAATAGAAGAAGGGACAGCCGTTATTACCACTTATAAAAAGACAACTAATCAGATCCAGGAACTACCAATTCTTAAAAGCTCGATACCTTTTCCAAAAGAGTTCTATCCAGCTCTTAAGACTTGTATTGATCGATGGTCATTAACTCCGGAACTTTCTGAAACTGCTGGAAGATACTCAAGCACCTATATATCTAAAGCAGTAAAAGCTCTTGGATTAATCGATTCTTCGATCACCTTTTCCGCATTTGATGGTGGTCCACTAAGAATTCAAGGCAGCGATAGCAACCTAATGATTCTTGTTTTTCCACAAACCGCAGCGCCTATTCCGCACTTACCTGACTGGTTTGCTCAATATGCCACTACATGTAGTGCCCCCTGATTTTTGTTTAACACTATCCATAGGGTAGAGAGGGTTGTCATTCTGATTACTTGGGCTAGTGTTACATAACCTACTAGGAACAACTTGGCTAACGTCGTTATAGTTGCCGCCCTTGAGACCGATCCTTATCCAGCTCAATTCGGCAACGATGAATACTTGGAAGTCTGCACAACTACCCCAGGTCAAGATGGTTTTGGAGTCGTTCTCAGAGCGAGAACATCTTCTGAAGGACCATCGAATTTTTTAAAGACCAAACGATCAGGGGATCTTGTATGTGTTTCAGGAGAACTAACTCTTGGTTCTAAAGACACTCAATACGATGGCATTCCCATTGTCAGAGTCTTTTCAGTTAGTGACGCTAACGAAAAGCAATATATAAATGAAGTGACCATTGTTGGACGCTTTGTTAAAACAGCAAAGGAGGCAAACCTTAGCTGTAGTCGCAGTGTTGCCGTGAATCGTTATGTCGGCAAAGAACAGATTACAAACTTCTTCAGGATTAGAGGCTTCGGCAAGTTAAAGGACAGAATTATCGATGCTCCTAAAGGAACCCTCGTCGAAATTGTTGGTTCTATTACTGGAGCAAAGAACAAAGAAGGAAAGTTCTACACGGAAATAAAAACCAAAAGATTGCAGACCCATGAGAAGGGATCTGGCGGTGCTGTGAAAGCTGACCCTGCAAAAGAGTTATCCGCAGCAGGGTATGAGCATTCTCAATTCCAAGGCAATCAACAAGAAGATTCCATTCCATCTAACTGGTAATTATTCATGAGTTATTTCCCAGCCGACCACCAGTTATCTGGTGAAAAGAAGTCCCAAGCCAAAAGCAAGGATCCTCGTTATTACGAACTAAAGAAAGCTTTAAGCGATGGTGATACAGAGAAAATCATTCCTTGTGGAACACCATTAACAGGACACTTCGCCAGTGGATGGCACTACTTCACCCACGAAGGACAACCTCATTTCTCTGTCCATTCCAAAGGTTATCCAGGGAAACATCCCTCTGATATTGGATTGAACTTTGAAGCAAAATTTAAACGTCAGGTTCAATACGGACAACATAAAGATCCAGAAGATTTAGACAGCCCAACAAACGTTATCTATTTCGTGGGTTACATCCAAAGTCGCAAGGATGAAGAAGAACCATTTGCAATTATCAGACTAGATCGAAAGGATACAAGAGAAGGATTTGAATCAACATTGAATTTGTCTGACAGCTTTTTCATCAAAGATAATGGTGTCGCCAATTTCACTTTTAATATTGCTCGCAAGGGGTCAGGCACCGATACCTCCTACCAGTT
>TARA_R100001463_G_scaffold78250_2_pt1 | contig 12998 bp, 18 predicted proteins | sample TARA_R100001463 | Tara Oceans TARA_R100001463 (sample SAMEA2622242) | marine metagenome | biome: marine biome (ENVO:00000447); feature: deep chlorophyll maximum layer (ENVO:xxxxxxxx); material: "saline water (ENVO:00002010), including plankton (ENVO:xxxxxxxx)" | depth 40 m
ACCGTTCTTAAAAAATAGTTCTGCTGCCCTTCTTACAGTGTCTTTAGAGAAATAAACATAAAACATGTCTTCTCCTTTTTTTCTAAATATTGGCTTATTAGGTATTAAGGCAGCTCCCATTAAGATGCGCTTTTCTTCATCTACCGCTGCTAATTTCACTTCTTGTTCTGCTAATGCAATAAAATCACTTTCTATTGCGCCGTTCTCTACGATTGACACCGCATCTATTCCAGTCATCTCGTTTTCTTCATCTAATATTAATTCTACTATTTCCATTTTATTTGTTTTTATAACGTTGCTCTACTTACTATTGCATTATTTAATTGTTGCTGTGTTGTAACTGCTCCAGCTACCACAAACGCTTGTACAGGCCCTTGACTTCCTACTGCGTTTGCTATTTGATTAACTCCTGAATTTCCTACTATGTTAAATTGTGGAGGTTGACTTCCACCACCAACACCACCACCACCAGCACCGCCACTGGATGAACCGCCTAATGTAGCAGCTTCAAATCTTTGTTGTCTTATTTTATTTACGTTTGCTAATCCAGCAAAAATCGCAGCTCCAGCAGCAACAGCACCTCTAATTGGAGAAGAAGGATCAGGAACAGGTAAAAACTGAGATTGATAAGCACTGTTAGCACTGGAATAAGTAGTCATTAAAGCACCAGCAATCTGTGCCGCCTTTTGCCTATCAAATGCTTTCTTTGCTCTTTTGTTATTAGCAGCAAGCATCTTTCTTTTTTGTGCATCAGTTAGCTGTTCATTGTCAAGAATGTCATTATTCATTCTATTAAACCTATCTTGTGTTTGTTGTGCTAAATCTGACATAGTGTTTAGAACTTGACTAGCACTATCTAAAGAAAACTGTTTGTTTCTTTGTTGTAGTTCTTCTCTTTTTCTAGTTTCTTCTGCTAATGCAGTTGTTAAATCTTTTTCTAGTTGGTTTTTTTGAATGTTGCTATTAGAAATAAAACCTAATAATTCTTGGTTTGCATCTTCCCATGCTTGAGTTCCAAAAGCATATAAATCTCTTTTCGCTTCTAGTCTTCGTGTTTCAAGTTTAATTTCTTTGTTAAGTGTAGTTTCCTGTGCTTGTAACCTTTTTACATCATCATCAATTAATTCATCATTTGCCTTTCTTTGTTCAATAGTTCTTTGATTATAACCATCAAGAAAAGTTTGATTCATTTCTAGCTGTTCTTTTTCTAATGAAGCTTGATTTGTAAGCTGTTCACTTCTAAATGTTGCAACCTGTGCTTCAATAGCTGCTAGTTCATTTAATGCTTCTTGTTTTGCCACTTGTGCATCAACATTATCTTTATCCATTTTAAGCTGTTGATTAGCTAGTTTTAAGGCAAATTGTGCATTTGACTTCATGGCTTTTTCTTGCTTGTCTAATACTTCTCCTAAATCTTCATTGGCTTGTATTCTTTCTTCAATAGTCAATCTTTCATCATCTCTAACTTGTCTTAAACTTTCTGCTTGTAAATCAAATGTTTCAATTAAGCCTCTGTTTACTGCTTCTGCTTTTTTTGCTTCATTTGCAAGGTCTGTGTTAGCTTGAGCTGCTTTAAATGTTTCTTCTGTGTATTCTGTAATGGCATTTCCTACATCATTAAAAAATTCAATAGTTTCATCTGATGTTAATTTTTCTACTGTATCATTAACACCTGTTAAGCCATCCACAAACTTTTTACTTGCTAAAGTTGCTGTTTCTAAAGCACCATCAAAATCCCCTTGAAATACTTGTTTGATTGCAGACCCTAATAATCCCCACATTTCAATCTGTGCCTTTATTCTATTAGTAAGATTTTCTACTATTAGATTACCTAGTCTTTTAATGTCTTCTACTGGATCTTCAAACAATGTTTTGAAAAACCCTTTAACAGTTTTTAAATTATCTTCTATAAAATGAAAAAAATCATTGAAGGCAATAGTAACCATGTTTACTGCTGTGCTAAATCCATCAACTACCCTTTGATTTGTTGAAAACAGCTCTGTTACCATTGATAAACCTTTTATTAAAAGTCCTATACCAACCGCCTTTAAAGCAAGGCCCATTGATTTAAATCCTTTTCTAGCTATTTTTGATGCGTTTCCTGTTTTTTTAACTGTTGCATTTAATTGTTCTGCATCATTATTAACATTTTGAAAATCTCCACCAACATGTCTTAAATCATCATCAATTTTGTTTATTTCTGCATCAACTTGCTTAAGGTTTTTTTGACCCCTGCTAACATTTATCTGTAAGTCTAGTACTTTTGTTATCATTTTTTAAATCTTAATTGTTGTAACCCCTCTTTAATAGTCAAAGGCACTTTGTTTTTGCCTAGTGCTATATTGATGTTCTTATCATATATCTTATGTTCTTTGCAGAACTCTAAACCTTCTAATAGTATCTTTATCATGATGGATTGTTTAATAGTTCAAATTCTGTTTCTCCACTTTGTAGCTTAGTAGTCATTTTATTAATAGTATAAGCATGTGTTCCAATGATTATTTTATCATCTAAAGTCAGTTTGTTTAGTATATGCAACGGCAGCATTGCAGTGAACTTAAATAGTCTAGTTCTTACATCAAACACCCTTTCAATGTAGTTCTTGTAATAAAGGTTAAATAAACTATTTGTATCTCCTGAATAATCAGTGTAAGTATAACTGTTTATTTCACTTCCAAAATGCAGCTCAAATGTTGGTTTAAATCTAATGCTCGAACTATTATATCCATTAGAAGGCAAAAATGCTTTATCTATATTGTATCTAGTTCCAGCAGTTGGAGTTGTAGAAGCTTCTAATGGTCTAACAGTGTCAACAAAATTTATAAAATCAGGCCCAAAAAATATATCATCGTCAAAGTCTTGGTTAATAGCATAAAATAAAAGCGGTTTTCCTATTGTTGGATTCATGTCTGCATCTACAAATAAGCCGTATTGAACATCTGTTGGAGTGTTTGGGAAACCTGATTGTGTAGGTGCAAACCTTATTCTCTCATACATCATGTGTTCAAAAGGTGCTTTTACTTCATATTTACCTACCCCATCGTTGTTTCCTATATACTTTAGTGAACCAAAATCTCTATTAAAAAGTTCTTTAAATTCATCTGCTAAAATTGTTTTTGCCTCTGAGTATTTAAAACTGATTTCTTTATATGGCAAAGTGCCTTCCATTGAATGTTCATCTGTTTTTATAAACTTAGTTAAATCAAGAACATCTCCACCATCATAAAAAGCATCTAATGTTTTAACCTCTATTTCATTGCTTGTGTTCACAAATGCAGTAAGGTTGTGCATTTTAAAAAGCCCTTTTAAAAAGTCCATAACTTTCATATCAGGTATTTGTTCATGAATCTGCACAAAACCATCTTGAGGAGTTAAATTTGATGAATTACTTGTAAATTCTGCTGAAACATCATGTGTTCCATAAAAGTAATGCCAAATGTTAGGCAAATTAAAAACTCCTTCATTTAACTGTTTATATAATACATCAAAATACTCTGAAACAGTTATTTTAAAACTAAATTGAAAAGCACTTTCACTTGTTACTCTACCATAAAGAGTATCTAATGTTGCAGATGTGAAAAAATCGTTAATATTTATTCCATTTCCATAATGTGAACCAATTAAAAATTGAACAGATTGTGTTCCTGTTAGGTTGGTTGCGTTACTTACTGCACTACCTAATGAACCTTTAATAATTTCTAAATCATAAAACACAGTTTCAAATCCTGATGCTGGGGTTACTTCCATAACAACTTTTAAAGATTGATTTGACAATTCTGTGATACGTTGAAGCAAATTTCCAAAAGAAGTACCTTGGTCAATTATTTCAGGTATTTTTTTAATTGTATAAACACCAGTTGAAGTGCTAAAACTCCCTTTAGTGATTTGAGCTGTTGAAATTGTTGGAGCATCTATTGTATCAGTAGTTAAGCTTGTACAATGCGATTCAGAAGATTGACAATTATAGGCATCTACGTTTCCAACCCATGTTCCACCTAATGCCATTTTCCCCTTTTGTCTATGTAACCATAGATACATATTTGTAATAGCTGCATTTTCAAAAAATCCACCTGATGCAAAAGTTATTCCATAACGCAGCTCAATAGCTTTTAAAATTAAACTTACTTTGATAGCTGGCTTTATATCCTCAGGAAATATGCCTCTAGTTGTATTTGTGTTTGCATCATTTATAGTTATGTTTCCAAAATTGTCAAATTCTCCTGTGCTGTTTATTATGTATTTTTGGCTGTGTGCTAATAAAGGATATATAACAGCATCAGAATAAGTAATAGAATCTACTGTATAATCAAAACCGTTTTTAAGGCCATCTATAATGTTTACAGTACTAGCAGTAAAATCAAAGTTTTCAAGCCACTCTAAAGAATCTAAATTATCTTCTCCTATTAAGTCTTTAAATGATACATTGCCACCAAAAAAAGTAACCTTGTATAAACTGGGCCTGTTGTTTTTCATAACAACACTTTCTAATTTGATTACACCATCTCTAAACCTTAAATGATTAAGCTCTATTCTAGCATTTAACATCTTTTGATTATTAACTCCTATTACATCTTGATTGTGCCAATGTTTAAAAAGTTTGTTGTTTGTTTTTGATGCTGGCAGATTAAATGTTTTAGAATAGTCAGTAAATATTTTATCTAAATCTTTTGCATCCTGAATAACCTGTGTTAATGTGATTAAATCTTCTTCCATCAAATCAACGTTCTGAAAAGTCTGAACGGTGTTTACATCAGTTAAAATAGGTTGTATATATAAACTTATTTTTTGCATTATCTTACATTGTTTATGTAGTCAAAACTCATTTCAAAATTCATTGTGTAGTTTATCAATCTATCATTTAAACTTGTCTTAGTTTGCAAATTAGATTCTTTAAGTAATACAGGAAACACATTATTTAAACTATCTACAAGCCATATATATTCACTGAGCAAAAGTTCTTCTAGTGTAATGTTCATGGCTTCTTTTATAAAACCTGTATTAAGAACTAAACTCTGTTTTGCATTACTATTGAAAGTTTGCATGCTGTGTTCAGTAGTGCTGTAAGTATTATAAGTGCTTGCTGGAGTACAAACACCACCTACTAAGGATGAGGTTATTGTGTTTGCTGCAAAAATGGATTTGTTAAAAGTTTCATTTTTAGATTCTAAAGAAGATGTTGATTTTTTAAAGAAATACACATCTTGAAAAGCACCCCACCTATTTAAAAAAACACATTTGTAAGGAGAAAATTTACATTCTTCTACTGCTTCAACAGTAATAGTTCTTGTGCCGCTTGAACTTCTACCTGTAAAGTTTACTACTATGCTATCAATGTTTATAGAAGAACTATAACTTCTTACAACATATTGAATTTTTTGTGGAGAGCTTAAATCATCAGTAACATTTGCTGTTGAAATAGTAGTGTTACCTTCTTTAAATTCAACACTTGTTACATTCTGTGCATTTACTGGAAGTCTTATTGCATCTCCATCTTTTACTTGAATATAGTTTGAACTGATAAGAGCTTCGTTTTCATCTGTAAAATTAACACCTTCTTTAAATGTGTTAAATCCTTCTTGTGCTAAATACACACCATCAGTTGAACTTCCTATTAAAGTACCATCTGCTTTTCTAGCTGTTATTCCTGTTGAAACCCACAAAGATTGCATGTCAGCAGAATAAGTGCCTGTAAAAGGTTGTTCAAAATATTGGTTTACAATTTCAGATATTTCAAATGTAACAGATGTTTCAGTCGGTAGAATCTTTTTTTCAAGTGTAATAGTTTCATTTAAATCTCCACAAGCTGGAGTTGAACCTGTTGAACCTTTAAAGATAGTTAGTATCAATCTAAAGAAAGATAAATCTGCATCTGATTCATCAGGTGTTCTTATAAAGAAAGGGCTTCTAGTTCTTATTATTGTACTCATAATTTTATATTGTCGTTAAATATTGCTTCAATCATCTCATCACTGTATTTGACTATTCCAGCTTCAAAAGGTTTTGTGAAGAACATAGTAGCTCTGATTCCTTTTTCTTTAATGCTTCTTGCTATTAAAAAAGAAAGTGATTTATTAGTGATGAATCTTCCTGTTTTTTTATCCCTTCCCTTTAATCCTCTAGTCTTGGCCCATTTAGTAATTGTTTTTGATGGCGGCTGTTTTGACTTGTATCTAAAAGGACTTCTTCTACTTTCTCTATATGTGCTTTTAGAACCTCTAACCCCTTTATCAATAAATTGGCCGTAATCTTCTGATTCAAAAGTCACTCTACTATCTTGAATGAAATATTCTAAACTATTATATAGTCTTTTAGTAGCATTGCTTCTTCTTTTAGTCAAATTACTTTTTGACTGCTGAATAACATACTTAGCATATTTTTCTAATACTTGATTAAATTGTCCCATTAGCAATAAGTCATTTCTGTTTTAGCTCCTATATCAAATGTAATTGCCCATCCAGCAAGTGCATTATCAAATCTTTCTTCAAACGGTTCACAGTTAGCTGGATTAACAAGTTCAAACTCATCTCTGTATATATCTGCTTTCTGTAATACTCTGATCACTCTAGTACCTAAAGCTATTTGTGTGTTCAATACATCTTGTGTATTGTCATTGCCTAAGAATAAACTTGTATCAGCTTCTTTTGAAACTTCTACTAAATCCATCACAAATAGAGTAACATTAAAAGTGATGTAATTATCATTGATAGTGGCATTGTTTACCATTATATGAGCAAGTGGAAAAATGCTTTGTTTCTTTAAATCAATATCAGATATATCTCCAAATGTTACTGTGCTATTAAATGGTTCTGCATTGACCACTGTTTTAATCTTATCTATTATGTTGTAAAAACTTTTCATTGTATTTGTTTTATATATAGTGGTGCATGCTGCCCTAGTTCTTCTTCTATAAATTCTTCCAGCCAGTCCATAGCTTCGTCAAATTCTGCGTTATCTCTTTTTATTATTAAGTCCAAACACTTCCAATAGTCATAAACAACCTTAATAGGTTTAGTTGCAGTAACACCTAGAAAAGCATCTTCAAAGCCATCAGCAAGAATTATGTATTCATCCTTTTGGAATAAATCTCTATCCATTATTTCTTCTAATATTTCTTGCCTTGTCATTTCTTACTATTAGATTTTATCATGTGTGCTTCTAGTTCGTATTTGTCCTTTTCAAATGATAAGTGCTGTAAGCATTGATGTAATCTTAGTTTAACAACCTCATCTAATTTTCTAATATCTCCATTGGCCAGTCCGTAAATAGATTGATACCATCCCCACTTTTGAGCAAATCCTTGAGTTTTTGAGAGATGGTTTCCTCCTTCTGATTCACCAAATAGTTCAGTATATGTTTCTGTAATTCGTTTCTTAAATTCCAAAAAAAAACAACTGAGCCAAAAACTACATCTAAAGTCATGTTCCTTAAATCGTATTTACCTGAACCTTCATAATCACTTATTAAATACTTTTCTTTCTTCTTGTATGTAACAGGCCTAAATAAAACAGTCATTGCTTTGTGCATTGTCTCCCATTTAGGTAAATAAGAATCTAAGTCAATATATTCTCCAAAGCTCATTTCATCTAGCTTAGGTATAAATCCAAATTCTATTTCATCCAGTTTGAACATTGTTACTAGCTTAGGTTTTTCTTCAAATACTTTTGCTATGTCGTTAGTGATAGTATCAACATCACTTGCTTTAATCATTAGCACTTGCTTTAAGGTTATGTTGCAAAATATTTCAATCATCTTTTGCTGTAAGAATGGAGTTATCTCTTTTCCTTCTGCAACCTTTAACCACTGTTGGTATTGTCCAAGTGTTATTTCATTTAGCTTTTCAGGTATAGTTATTTCGAGCTTCATTATTATTAATCCGTTTTAATAGTTAAATTGATATACACGTTTTAGTATAAATAATATTTTCCTCTGTTTGGGTTTTCTAAAACCATCATCATGACATATCTAGCTGCATCAATAGCATGGTCTCCTGTTAATGGATTTGGTTTTTGTAAAGTGTTGCCTTGTTTATCTTTCATCCATACATAACCTTCTAATTCTTTTTTTAAGTTCTTGCTTCTATGTGTTACAAATACTTTATTCTGATTGATGAGGTTAATTCCATATACAATAGAATCGCGACCTTTAGCAACTGGAAATACATCTATTCCGCTAAGTCTTATTTCTGCAATTGATTTAGGTTCTGCTGAATCTGCATATATGTTGCAGTTGATGTTATTGTTTTTAATGAAGTTGGAAATATCCCTGTTTAACATTCCTGTTCTATATAGCACCTCATCAAATATGTAAGTATCATTGTACTTGTAAAGATTTACTATTGAAGTTGAATCTACTGTATAACCAAAATCAAGTCCTGCTCCTACTAGCTTTGCTTCATTAGGTACTTCTTTTATTTCTTTCCAGTCAGGAATGCAAGCACCTTCTAATTGTCCTACTTCTCCTAAACCGTAAACCCTCCACCAGTTTTTCCAATAGCTAGAAGTCTTTGCTTTGTCTTTTGCTTTTTCAATTTCTTTAACTATTGATTCAGGCAATGATTCATTGTCTTTGTAAGTAAGTGTAATAAAATCTGTATCAGGTTGTCCTATTAGTTCTTTGTCTACCCAAAACAAGGATGTTGGATTGTAGTCCAGCCAAATGTTACCTGAGGTTCTTATTGCTAGCTGTTGGTAAGCATCAAATGGAACATTGTTACACTCATTGATATAAAGGTCTGTTCTTCTTGCTCCTCTTAGTTTATCAGGTTGGTCCGTTGAAAAGAATTCTATATATGAACCATTACTGAATTGATATTTTAAAGTACTTCTATTGAACTTTTTTTCTCTGTATCTGTTTAGTGCTTTTAATATTGCAATGAAGTCTTTTAAAGCTCCCCTTCTTAGATGAGGTATTGATTCAGATACTACACTAATTTCTTTGTTGTCATTGTTGCAAGCATACGATATAAGAATAAGAAGTATTGCAATTGTTTTGCCAGCAGATGTTCCACCTCTTACAATTCTAGTTCTTGAATCTAGCTTTCTAAGTTTTAGAACTGTTGTAGTGCTTTTATAGTTCATCTATAAATAATGGTAAATCCCTATCTACGTTTATATCCTTAGTTTCCACTGGCTTGCCATACCTTCTATCCATGTATATAGAAATAGCTCTTAAATCTCCTTTTTGGATTAATTCTTTTAGCTTTTCAATAACCTCATCTTGATTGATGATATTATCTAGTCTTTCTATTAATTTAGCTTCATCTGCTTTCTTTGGCCTTCCAGCTCCAGCTCTTACTCCTCCATGTCCCATAACTTGATTTTTTGTTGTTTATTCAAATATTATTTCTTCATTAGGTAAGGGTGCTTCTACATTAAACCACTCTCTTAGAAACTGCCTACATTGATTGTGAAAGTCTTCTTGTTCTATTGTTGTGTTTTGTGTAGTTGATTTAGGTATCTTGATTATTTCTCCTGTTCTGTAATTAGCTTTTTCTTCACATAGAAACATTGTCTTGTACATGTTATGTGTTTTCTCAACTCCCCAAGTTTCTCCCCATTCGTTTTTAATAGCTTGTATTGTTAGTGGAACTATTACAGCGAAGTAGTAAGCATTCTGTTGGTTGCTACGATAGTAATTATCTTTTCTAAGTACTAATTCAACTCTTTTGCCTTCAAACTGGCTTAAAGCTGTTGCAATCCTTTCAGTGTTTAGAATAAGCTTACCGTCTTTAACCTTTGATATAATCTTAATGCTTTTCAAGTGTTCCTATCATTAGTTTGATAAATGTTCTTTTAATGATTCTTTTTCTAATCTTCCTTAGTTTCTTTCTTCTTCCTTTTTCCATAATGTGTTCTAATTTTAAAACCTAAGTCTGCATCATTTGGATATATTGCACATAGTAGACTTAAGTCATTTGCTATGTTGTAGTTTTGTTTCTTCATTTTTTATTTCCTTTTCTTGTTGTTTTAGATACTCTCTTAGCTTTACTTCTATTATCTTTCGCACTTTTCGCATATTCTTTGTATAGTTTATTAATTGTATTGTATAAGTCTTTTACGCATGAACCGCATGATGAAGGTTCTTTTCTTTCATTGAACACTCTATTGAAAATAGATAGCATCATGGTTTGTTCATCTCTTGATATTACTGAACGGTATGTGTTGAAGTAATCATCACACCATAAATATTCTTCTTCTGTTAAGCACTCTTTTGTTTTATAAGGGAATAACCTGTTTAGTTTGTGCCTTCTTTCTTCACATCCGCAGTCATCTCCAAATACTTTTTTAACAGCTTTCTTGATTCCTGTTTTGGTAGTGATTTTATCTACTGTGTCTCCTAGTCCTTTACTTTTCATTTATTTTTTTTTTTATTTCTTCTTTACATTCTTTAACTGTTTTACAAACTACCTTGTAACTAATCTTAGTTGCTTCTGATAGTTTTCTAATAGATTGAAACTTCTTTGAATAGAGCTTAAACATCTTTTTATGAAACCATGTAAGGCCGTCTATTACGTTATCTATGTTTTCAAAAAATTCTGCTTCACTCTGTGTTTTCTTATCTTCTACATCTCCAGTAATTGGAAAAGTTGGTTTTTCTGTTCTGTGTATATGTACTACTAAATCATGCAATGTTGTATAGACAATACCGTAATGCGGCTTGCCTTCTATTATTATATCCGCAGGAACTTGCTTATTGTTCCTCATTTTTTCATAAATTTTTACGTACATGCTTTGCACAACATCTTCTGCACTGTTGATTCTATACAATGGAAGCATTTTATCTGCCATCATTAGCCACGTTGCATGCTTTCTATATAATGCGCTTAACACTTCTTCTTTAGTCATTTTTATTTAATGCCTTATATTTTTGAATAACTTCTAATAGGTAGAGCTTATCCCATTTGTAGCGTGACTTTCTAGCCATCTGTACATTGAGCGTGATCTTGTCAAATCTTTCTTGACCTATTTTGTTAATTAAGTTTTGTTTATAAGGGATGAGGTTTCCTGAAAAGAAGTAGTTGCATCTTTTACATTGACCATGTACGTTGTCAGGATTAAACCTAACTGTTGGGTTGTTGCCAGCACTATAAAAATGTCCAGCTTGTAAGGTGGTGTATTTACCACAGGAGATACAGGGGTTGTCCTTATCTCTATTGCGGATGTATTTGTGAAAATGAGTAACAGCAATCTTTTTAAGCTGTGCTACTGATTTCTTTTTAAGTGTTTCTAATGTTGCCATCACTATGTGAGTGATGTCTAAGCAGTTACTAAATTATTAATTATAATTATTTCTTTTTTAAGTTTTAATTTAGATTTATTAACATTATTGTTTAATAATTTGAAACACCTTACAAATACATATCCCAAGTGCTATTGCTGCAACATGGGATATTATTAAATAATTATAGAAGTCCATTAAAATATTCTTAATTGTTGTTTATGTTGTGTTATTCTTTTCATGGCCGCGTTGTAATAATCTTTGTCTAGTTCACAAGCAGTTAAATCATAACCTAAATTGTGACAAGCAATAGCTATTGAGCCACTTCCAAGATGTGTGTCAAGTATTTTATCTCCTTCTTTCGCAAAGTTCATCAAACAATAATCATATAGTTGAGGTGGTTTTTGTGTTGGATGAAATTTCTCGCTTTTGTTTCTATATGCACTATATCTAAACATATTATTTGCACCTTTAAAAGAAGTCCAAGCATATTCACAATCACTAAAACTCAAACCTTTTGGTATTTCTTTATCCCATATAATAAACTTTCCACAAGGAGGTAAATCAAAATAATTACCCCCCCAAATTATTTGATTTTTACTTACTCTAAACAATTCTTTAAAATACTGCTCACTTGGTATATCACTATCCCAATCTTTAGCTTTCCATTTTCTATTTTTAGCTTTACTTGCTTTTGGCGTGTTACCTATTCCCATATTCATATTAGCAATATCTATTCCATAAGGAGGGTCTACTATAGCAAGGTTAAAGTAGTTATCTTCATACCTTGACATTAAAGCTATATTATCTTCATTGGATATATTCATTAGAATGGCAAATCAGTTTCTTCTCCTACTGGATTAAGCTCTTTTTCTGTTTCTTGGTCTAGCTTTTGAATTCTCCAGCAGTCAATACTTGTGTAGTATTTATTATTCCATTCATTAGAACTTGCATTGATATGAAATTCATAAACATGCTCTAGTTCAAGTCTTTTAGTTAAATCTATATTGTCTTGGTGAAATTCAATACATAGTGCTGATTTATAGTTTTTGTTTTGGTCTATAATAACTTCACATTTATTAAATTCCTTTTTTGTTTTTTCGTTTGTAAAGGTTTGTACTTTATTTATTTTCTTTACTGTTCCTACTATTATTGTGTTCATTGTTTTGTTTTTATTTGTTTAAAATTGTTTATGTTCTTGGTGTTGTCTCATTGTTATTTCTGCTCCTAGATTCATTCGTTCGTTTAAATGGTCTCTGAATATTGATAACAGTTTTGGAGGATTAAGGGATTGATAAAGGTTTCCGCATTTACCAATTGCAATGTTTTTAAATACTAGCTTTAAATCTGATATGTTAAGCATGTAAAATTCTTCTAGTATTACTCCAGCAGTAAAATTTATTTGTGCTTCATTCATTGGTTTGCTTAGGTTTAATAGTTCGTTTAGTTCTATTAGTTGTAGTTTAATGAAGCTCAAAGTCTTTTCTTCTCCCTCATCTTTTCTAATCTTAGCAAGTGAAGGCAGTCTGCTTAATATGCAGTCTTCAATCTTAACAATAGGTTTATTGCTTGATATTATTAATGAGTTGTCTTTTGAGTTCTTCATTATATTGTACTTGGTTGTTTTTATTTCCATTTGTTCTAGGGGTTTGAGGTTTAAATACACCTTTATATCCATTAGCCATTGAATAATGAATTGCTTCTGTTGCTTGGTGTTCTGTTGTAAAATCTTTTGATAGTTGCTTTAAAAAAGCTTGTTCTGTTTTAGCAGACTTATATTT
>TARA_R100001463_G_scaffold16456_4_pt1 | contig 12975 bp, 13 predicted proteins | sample TARA_R100001463 | Tara Oceans TARA_R100001463 (sample SAMEA2622242) | marine metagenome | biome: marine biome (ENVO:00000447); feature: deep chlorophyll maximum layer (ENVO:xxxxxxxx); material: "saline water (ENVO:00002010), including plankton (ENVO:xxxxxxxx)" | depth 40 m
CTACGACGAAGAAATGATTTCTTGTAAAACCGGTAATTGGTGGGAAGAAAATCCACAAAGAGGTAGAGCGAATAATTCAGCGGTTTTAATGAGACATAAAGTTACTAAAGATTTTTTTATGGATCTTTGGAAGCGAATTGAATTATCTGGATCTGGTGAACCAGGAATATATTTAAATAATGATAAAGATTGGGGGACTAATCCATGTTGTGAAATAGCATTACGTCCGTTCCAATTTTGTAACTTATGTGAAGTAAATGTTTCAGATGTAGAAACTCAAGAAGAATTAAATAATCGAGTTGCTGCGGCTGCTTTTATAGGAACATTACAAGCTGGTTACACTGACTTTCATTATCTAAGAGAAGTTTGGCAAGAGACCACTGAAAAAGATGCTCTTATAGGAGTGTCAATGACAGGTATAGCCTCTGGTAAAGTTCTTGAATTAGATATGGAAGAAGCTGCTGAACATGTAAAAACGATGAATAACATAGTCTCTAAGACTATAGGTATTAAAAAAGCTGCTAGAATGACTACGGTTAAACCAGCAGGTACAACGTCTTTAGTGCTTGGAACTTCATCAGGTATACACGCTTGGCACAATAAATACTATATACGTAGAATACGTGTAGGTAAGAACGAAGCTATTTATAGTTATCTTACCATACATCATCCAGAGTTATTAGAAGATGATTATTTTAGACCACACGATACTGCTATTATTAGTATTCCACAGTCAGCACCAAAAGGTTCTATTACTAGAAAAGAATCTGCTTTTGATCTTTTAGAAAGAGTTAAAAAAGTAGCAACTAAATGGGTTAAACCGGGTCACAGGGTTGGGTCTAATACTCATAACGTTTCAGCTACAATATCTTTAAAAGATAATGATTGGAAAGAAGCTGGTGAATGGATGTGGAAAAACAGAGACCATTATAACGGACTTTCCGTTTTACCGTATGATGGTGGTACATATACTCAAGCTCCATTTGAGGATATAACAAAACGGAAATACGACGAAATGACTAAAACCTTACATGACGTTAATTTATCAAAAATAATAGAAGTCGAAGATAATACAGACTTATCTGGTGAATTAGCTTGTGCTGGTGGAAGTTGTGAAGTAACTTAATTATTAACAAAAACAATTATTATGAAAAAACTATTTTTAACGGCAAGTTTCGTTCTTGCTACAATTTTATGTTCTGCGCAGTTTATGGTAGTAACAACTGTAAACATGCCAGAAGATAATGCAGAATGGGAGATGTCGAATATCACTGATAATATGGGTGTTGGTTATATATTGAACAATAATATAACTTTAGGGCTTGTAAAAAACGGTGAGGAGTACGATATGTGGGGTAGATATTATATCAATGATATTTACGCTTCAGTACAAGCTCCAACTGAAGATATGATGGATAATATGATGTTTGGTGTTGGTTATTCTTTAAAAGTATGGAATGACTTATATGTAGAACCAAATTACATGATGTCTATGAAAGAAGATTCAGAAGGAGAATTTAAATTAGGAATATCTTATAAATTTTAAATAAATAAATATGTACGAAAATAACAATGTAATTAAATTATATCAAAAAATGGGTGAAGAGTTTGAAAGATGTATGCCTGACGCAGAAAAGTTTGTTGAAGGTAATAACTCAGCAGGAACAAGAGTTAGAAAGTCTATGCAAACTATTAAAAACTTAGCTCAAGAAATTAGAGTTGAAGTTCAAAACCAAAAGAACAGTGTTGTAGCGTAGTTTGCTATACACATTGCTCCAAATAATAAAGGGACCGTCGAAAGACGATCCCTTTTTTTTATTAATAACCTCCACTACCTCCTCCTCCAGGACTTGGTGGTGGTGACGGTGGTGGCGTATAAGTTGTTTCTGGTTCTTCTTCTGGTTCTTCTTCTGGTTCAGTAATTATAGGAGGTGATATAACTGTAGGAATATCTGGTGTTTCTATTATTTCTGGAATCGGATCAGATAGTAATATATCATTTTCTATATTATCCTCTGTTGTTATTGGATAATTAAAAGTTTTTTCTATTTGTATTTCTTCTCCATTATTCCAATCTCCATGAAACTGCGTAACACCCATTTCTAAACCATTAGGCATATAAAATTCTTGTTCATTAAATTCATGTATATGATAACTTGAGTTCGGACTGTTTTCAATAGCGTCATCTATATTATCATATAATGGATAATAACCTAATATACCAAAAGGACCAGTTTTTTTAGGTTTCCTAAGTTCAATAAATTTTTGTCTTTTACTTAATAATCTTTGCTCAAACTCAAGTTTAATAGAATTAGAATCGTTTTCAACGGGTATTATTAAACTCGAACTACTACCACTGGTTTGACAACAATATCCTGCGGCTACAATTGGTAAAGGAAAATTATTATTTATCACGTTAATAGGAATATTATAATTTTGCATACCTTCATATTTAAAACAAATAATGGTACAAGGAACTCCTGTAATTGTATTTCCATTAGAATCAATATAAGAAATTTGCATATTATACCCAGAAGTTTGAAATATAAATGTATCTCCAATAGTTAAAGGATTTTGAAACTGTGAAGTTAACCAATCATAAAAAGCAGTGTAATCTTGAATTCCAGGTGGATTAGAACCAAAAGGCGGAGACGTTACTCCAATAGGATTGTTTTCCATTGCCATAGGCCCGTAAGGTTCACCACCAAACCAAGCGTTAGATGGGGTGTTCCAAGATCCACCCGCAAACACTCCACATATACTAAAACAATGGTTAACAGAAGCCGCTCCACAAGTTGGTGCGCAATCAGAAAGATTAGCGTGTTGCACAGCAGTAGAGGGTTGATAAACAAGTAAGTTTGTAATACAAGAATTAACCCAAGTTGGTGGCGCCCAAGTAGAATCACAAGCATGTGCAAATTCATTAGTCCTTATACTAATCGGGGTAGTTCCAGGTGTGCCTTGTGGATTAGGAAATTGAGCATTACCCCAAAGAAAAGAATTACAACCTGAAATAGAATTATTAATCATCTCGTGTTCTACTTTAAAAAACACATGCGTAAGACTTTCTCCCCAATTAGGATCGTCATAAAGTAATTGTGGTATGTTTCCTTCTAAATGCGTAACATTTTTCAACACCATTAGTATAACCTGACATTGATAAGGATGTGATCCGCTTGGCGTTCCAGGAAGTGTAGAAATACTCTCAATAGTATCATATCTCCATTTACCTAAAAATGTATAATCAACATCATATAATGTAAATGTCATACCGGAATCCATATTATTTTGAATATCGCTAGCAGAATAAACATTTCCCATAACGTCTTTTGTTGGTAACATCACGCCTATATACTCACCACCTATAGAACTATCACTTGCTGGTAAAGTATTTGCGCTTGAGACAGGATTTCCATTTTTATCCCTTAAGTTAGGTAATGGATTAGTTAAGCTCGAAGTATTGGACGACCAAGTTAATATCATCCCAGAATATCCTGCAATACCAGTATGAAAACCATCTCTATAGTTATACTCTACACAGCTGCAAGTATTTGGAACCATAGGATCTTTACATGGATCTAATGGTTCTACCTCACATTCAAATCTTCTAATTGGACGAACTGATAACGGATGACATCTATATGCTAATTTTGGATTGTTAGTGATAGTATCGTATGCATAAGCATATTTATCAGGATCTTGCAATCCAGTACCGTTATCTATGTGTTGTGAAGAAGTCCAATAAAGATGTTCTGATTTTTGCGTTAAAGGATTAAATGTAATTTGATTTGCCGCGGAAGAACCAGGACCAACATTCGTAAACATTTCTTTAAATTCCTGTACAGATGGTAAAAACCAATCATTTGTAGTACCATGATTTTTACATACAGTAGCAGCTATATCATGTGTATTTAACCAAGGGTGTGTTCCACCTGTAGGTGTTCCAGGGTTCCCAGGAAAAGCGTGTATAATATCTGTGTTATCTAAACCTAAACCAAAATCAAGAGATGTTTGAATTGTAGGTGGTGTACCACTGTGCGGTATATCGTAAGCTCCCCATTCAGATCCTTGAAGTCCAAAAGGAGTAAGTCCTGTAGTTCCTGTAAGAGTAATTGATGAAACAGCACTTGGAGTTAAGTTTCCTAAAGATGGTGATGACAACGACATTTGAGCCGTGAAATACGGTCCAACATTGTTTACCGTAGGGTATGTTGTTGAAGTTATAGTTGTATTAGGTGGAAATAATTGATTTCCATTATCGTCTAATCCAGAAACTTCCCATCCCGCGTAATTAATAAAGTTAAAAGATTGATTCCATGGTACTGATACTGTTCCTATTACTAATGAAAAACTTGGTCCATAATTTATATTAATCACGTTGGATCCTTGAGAAATAGCATTAGGTTGTATAGTTGTAGATATCGGTGTAGGACTTGTGCACGGTGAAACAACTGTTGTTGTTAAACTAAACTTAAAAGGTAAAGTGTTATTTCCTGATTGATCTAAAGCAGCCGTAAGTTGATCTACTATTTTTACAGTAAAAGCTCCATGTCCAGAAGGATGTGTTGATGGTGTTATAGAGAGTATAGTAGTTGTAGATATAGGATTACCAAGAGAATCTGCAAATAAGTTAGGTGTAATAGCTGCAAGTGTATCACCTACTTGTGGAGGAGGATTAGATCCAACATTTGGATATGGTGGGTTAGGTGTATCATTCCAATAAAACGTAAATTCATTATCATCAAGCATTTGATGAGTAGCTTTTCCATTTGTAACATCATAGGTTACAACTTCATCTCCACAACTAATATTAAAACAACTACTTGGAGTTGTAGCTGTATCTATATCATTTTGCGCTACCTCGTAATAAATATTAGTAGAAGTGTTAGGACCAACACCAGGCACAGAAAATATAATTCCACCTTCAGGACCTATATCGCCTATGTTGTAGCAAGGATTAGGAATAATAGTAGGATCACAGACGCTCCCTGCAACTGCTGTTGCTACCGAACTTAAAGATGCTACAGTACCAGCGGCTGTATAAGAATAATCTCCACCTGGAAGCGTTCCGTTTGTTCCAGATATAGGTTGTAATAGTGTTCTCCATGCGAGTTCTTGTGCCGCGGTCGGTGGAGAGGTTCCAAAATGTGTACGAACAGCATATATATCTATATCATTCATCCACATCCATTGTGCTTGTGTCTCTGTAGATTGTGTTACACAACCTACGAACGCTGGAGGACCCTGGCAAGCGGCATCTGTTAGAAATATTACAACTCTTTTAAATCCTGATTGTCCAGCTCTATTACCTAAACTACAATTTGCTGTATCTGTCACTGCTTTATCAAGATGTGTTTCAGCGGTAATAAGACCTGAAAGTAATTGAGTACTACCAGTCCCAAAAACAGCTTGAGCAACGACATCTAATTCAACGGGATCGTTACTTAACCATTTATTACTAGATGTTTGGTAAAGAAGAGAACTACCAGGATAAGGTCCAGTTGACCATCTACATATACCCATTTGGAGTTCACCAGCAATCATATGTGGTGTCCAATGTGTAATTAACGAGCTAATAAAATTATTTTGTGCTTGGGATAAAGGGCTATTCTGAGGATATTGTACACTACCTGATACATCAACAGCTACAACTATATCAAACAAACAGTTACCTCCTCCACCACCTAAACGTGCCTTACTATTAATAAAAGCAGAACGTTTAGAATTTAAAACCTCTGGAATTATTGGTTTTGCTTCTAAAGCTTCTGCTTCTATTTTTTTTATTATTTCTTTTTCGTTATCCGCCATGATTGTATTTTATTTAACTAAGATCCCATTCCCACATACAGGTAACTAAATAGATATGATCACCTGTACTTGCGTCACTTTGTATAGATAATAATACTTGATCACCTGCGCTAATAACGTTAGTACCATCATCTAAACTAGAAGTAAAATCATATGTAGCCATAGAAGAAGCTGTACAACCATTACCAGATTGCGTACCAATTACCGATGGTGATCCAAAAGTAGAAGCACTTGAAGCCCTTGTTTCTAATCTCCACGTGAATTCTTTACCACTTAAATCGCTATTTGCCCTAAGGAACACTTTTAATAATTTACCAGCAACAGGCGCGAGAAAAGGTAGATTTTTATTAGATGTATTAGTTTGTTCAGCGTCAGCTTCTTGTAACCCTATATAATGCTTAGTCGTATCAATATCATCTTTAAACATATGATGTGTTAATTGTCTTTGAGCAGAATAATGCATAGTATCAGCGTCTAAGTAAGCTGAAGCGATAGCTGTTCCTTGCCAAGTCCCAGTATCAATAGTACCAACTCTAGTTATACTAGTATGACCAACTACCGGCGAGTATAAATCTCCAATCGCCGTTCCCCCCAAAGTTATAGCGTCAGCCTCCATAGTTCCATCTACATCTATATCTCCAGCTAAATCAATGTTACCAGGTATTGTAACAACAGAGTTAGCTCCTAATCCAATAGTTGCGTCAACTTCAACAGCTTCACTTCCACCGGTTAACGACATCGCAGTTCTAGTAGAGCCATCGTGAGCTACAACGTGAAAGTTTATTTTACCTGACTCTTGACCACCAGTAGAAACATCAATTTTAGCTATAATTGCTGCATATGCTTGAGTGTTTTGAGCATTATCTTGACCTTTGAACCATATCTCACCTAGGTTTTGTCCACTAGCAACTGCGTCGTCATCTCTTAATTTTTCAAAAACTAATTGACCTGCTTGATCATCATCAGTAGTATTTAAAACTTTTATTAACGGACTATCAGCAGTTGCAGATGTAAAAGTCGTTGTAGCTGCAGAAAATGTTTTAGCGCCACTAAAAGTTTGCGTACCTGACAAATGAGCTGTATCAGAATCTAAATAAGCCGAAGCTATAGCTGTCCCTTGCCAAACTCCAGTTCCTATAGTTCCTACAGTTGTAATGTTAGCTTGAGTAAAATGTTCGTTATCAGCAAAATTTAATAAAGAATCATGATCTATTTCTCCTGGTATAGCTACCGCTGTTATTGTGGTGCCAGAATTAGTAATACCAATACCTTCATCTCCTAGTATACTAAAATCAGCGCTTCCACTATCGTCTTCAGCTTTACTTCCACCTCCACTATCAGTTGTAATAGTAACACCTGTTATATCTCCCGTGTTAGTTGTGTATCCAAAAGACTCTATACGATCATTTATAGCTGCAGAAGTCATTAATGTTGTATCATTATCAGCAAAAGATTCACTACTAGTTGTTAGTGAACCACCTGCTATTTCTGATATGGTTAAACCACTAACATTAAGCGTTACAGCTCCAGAGGTTCCACCGCCAGACAATCCAGTACCAGCGGTTACACCCGTTATATCACCATCGGTAACAGCAGCTTTTACTATTTTATTATTAGAGTCTAACCCTAAGTTACCTCCACTAGCTATAGTACCAGAAGATATGCTTTCTAAATAAACGTCGTTACGGAATCTAGATATATAATCCCATACATGTTGTCCTATCCATTTCATTACCTTTTAATTAATACAGTTATTAAATCAGATGTAGAACCCATTGTTAAATTTAAAGAGTAACCAGAAAAACTATTATCAAACTTAAGCATATCATTATCTAATAATAAAGAAGCTCCTACAGGTAAAGAAGTACTATATAAAAAATAATACTTAGTACCTGTAGAAGAATCTTGAATATATAAACTCGCTGTAATGGCAGCGCTATCAATGTTAGTTAATAATATTGATTTTAAGTTATTAATATTTTCTCCAGCAGCTATTAATTCTACATTAATACCATCAGTAGCTGTGTTAATATTATGATATGCTGTAAAAGCCATTTTACTCGAAGAACATAACGTATTCTAACACCACCGCGTCGTTTGTAGATGGCGCAACTACTACGTCTTTATCGTCAACTACTGTAAGTGGCATTAATAACCAATCACCACCGTAAAGTCTCCCAACTTCTTGTGGTGTACCACCAGTATCACCTATAGAAACAGTAACATAAGTAGATTTGTCAATATTACCCTTACCATCTCCTACGTTGCTAATATATACTTTTGCCGCGGTATTATCGCTTGGTTCTACTAATTCATTAGCCATAGTTATTAAATCTACAGCTGTAGTTGCCGCTAGTTTTCTTCTTGAAAAACCAGTAGTTTCTTCTATATCTGTTAACGCACCTGCTTTAGTCATAGTCATTGACTTGCTAATACCTCCAAATCCAGGTGCTACATCTGAAGATATTGTTATTGCTGCTGTTGTTGCCATATTTTGTTTGTTTTAAAGTTTATTATTAAGAAGCATTTAAAGATCTACCTTGATGAAACAAAGCGTATTCTATTTTGTTAGTACCTGTGCTAGATGTTATTTCTATATCTGCGTTAGCATCTTCTGCTCCCCAGGGTATAAACATCCAATCACCTCCATACAACCTACCGACATTTTGCGCGTCAATCATAATTGTTACGTAATACGTTTCGTCTGTTGCGTGATTAGCTATATAAACTTTATTTGCTTTATTTGCCATTACTCCCGCTATAGGAGAGCTACTTGGATTATCTGCATCTAAAAGATCAAATTGATCTCCAGTTACTATATCAATAACCCCATAATCCATCATGTCTAAACCGTCAGCAGTAGTACCCGCTTTCATGCACGTTGTAGACGCGCTTACGGACATATTGTCTGACAGTAGATCACTAGTTAGCGTTACCGCTGCTGTTGTTGTTGCCATAATTTTTATTTATTTATTTAGTTGTTAATTTTTTATTGATCTTGTCCCATTACCATAAATTCTATAGAGGTAGGGTTGCTTGTACAGTAAGCTTTGTATGTTTTATCTCCGTGCATAGGTATAAATCCCCAGTCACCAGCGTCTAACTGAAACTGAATAGGATCACCACTTGTAGTATCATCATATATATATATTCTATTACCCGCTGTAGTTTCTAAATTTTTAACGTACAAGTATGGAATAGCAGCAAAGTCATCTGCTGTATATAACGTTACTTGTCCACTAGCTGTACCTTTTGCTGTAGAAGTTATTTTCACTCTAGCCAAACCAGTTGTATCTTCTATACCTGTTGATGTCGTTGTTTTTGTAAGTGTAGTTGTTGTAGATAAAGACAGTTCGTCAGTTAAAAGATCTGTACTATTTATTGTTACTGATGCTGTTGTTGTTGCCATATTCTTTTATTTTATATTTTTACTTTCTATTAATGTATATGAAAATGAATTACCCCAATGCTCTCTAGCTTCCTGACATATTCCTAAAAACTCCATCCAATCGTCATTAGAAGCTATTACTTGACAACCAGCACTCCATTTATTTACGTACGTAGAAGTCTTACCTTCTAACGCTGTTGCTCTATGAATATTTATTCCAAATACACCTGTATCACAAGTTGATTCGTCAAATTCATATTGATCATTTCTATTATTATCTCTATAAACTGTTACATCTTTCTTTTGTCCTAGAGCTAAATATCTACCACTATGTAATCTTAATTTATGAGATCCTCTATATTGGCCAGGTTTTAATACTGCACATCCTTTTTCTTCTATCCAAGGATTTTCCATCCAATCATCTCCTGGGTCTGTGGTACAAACGTACTCATAGTATTGCCAATCTCCGTTTTCATCTTTAAATGATATAGTTATTATATCATCAAATTTATTTGTAACCTTACCATTAGTATCAGAGTTTCTAATACCAATAATATTTACATCATAATTATCTCCTGTGAAGTATTTATAACCTAAACTTTCTACGGTATCTTTTATTTGTTCTCTTGTGTATTTCATTATATTTCAAATCCTAAGTTTAATACCATTAATCTAAATTTTTTAGAGCTACATCCTGCCTCGCAAAATAAACAAGCTTTAATTTCTAAAACTGTAAATGTACCTAATCTAAATGTTATTTCATATTTTTGCTTTTTGTTTCCGGCAGCATAACCGTTTATCCAATTTATCATAATTTTATCTTTTACCGCCATGATATTCTGTGGCATGACCTTCGTTAATTAATATTTTGTTTAAACTTTCTAAAGTTAATCTCTCTTGTCCATCTACTACGTCTAACATAATTTCACCTAAACACCTTCCAAATTTACCTACACCATGAGAATGCAACTGTATATTATCACAACCTTCTAATAGTTGTTTGACTCTATCTTTAGCAGCTAAACCCTTAGCTTTTTCTTCTAAGTCTCTAGTTCTAGATTCTGGAGCGTTAATCCCCATAAACCTAACTCTTTTTTTTACTTTGATATCAAAACCTAAATCTATTTCGGCGTCAATAGTATCTCCATCAACCACTTTTAATAGAGAGATTTTATAAGTATACATAATTTATTTTTTAGGTACGCAATTAGGAACTGTTCTACCACCTTTCTTTTTGTATCCTTTTTGCGTGTAATTTTTCCAACATCTAAACGGTGTTCTCATTTTAAAAGGAGCGTGGCCCCAATTGTCTGCTTCTAAAACGTCGTGTGCTTTTTTGTTTAGTGTTTTAACTCGGGCTTTACCTTTACCCATTATGTGATCTTTATATGCCATAGTTATTATTTTAACATTTCCAACGTCTACGCGCTGCTTTACCTCTTTCTCCAGTCCAACCTTTGGATCTAGCACAAAACGATTTTCTTCTTTTTGCATCCTTACTACCTGGTTTAACTTTTCCTGTAACAGCTGTTTTAAGTTTACTACCAGGGTTTTTACGTCTATATTCTTTGACTCCCTTAGAAGTCATCCCAGCACCCTCCTCTACCGTTCTAAAGTTTCTTCCCTTACCCTTTGTTGTTTTTCTAGGTTCGTTACTATGTAAAGGTGAACCTAAGTTTCTACGTCTACCACAACTAGTAACAGGCAAGGGATTACCGCCTTGAACGTATCCTTCTGTCTTTTTAAACATACTATTTTGTCTTGCTGATCCAGGCATATTATCTTATTATATAGTTAACACCAAATTTGAAATCATACCACTCTCTATTCCAATACTTATTATATTTTCCTTCTGCAAATATACCTAATTGTTTATCTAGTTTTCTACCAAATATAACTCCACCTGAATAATCATACCATTGTTCGTTGTTATTATACTTGTGGTACGAAAACTCTCCACCATCATTGTAATGATATGGTAATAAATTACCCCAAGCGTGTAGCCAATAGTTTTTACTATATTTATAATAATCAAAACCCATAACAATAGAATGTTGTATAACTCTACTTAATTCATTTCTTTTTCTAGTAGTATAATCGGCTAGTACTTGTGGTATAACAACTTCTTTCCATACGTCAACACTATTAGCAACGGTAGTTCCGCTTGGATCTTTATACTCACTGTTCGCGACATCTATAGTGTAACCTTCCTGTATTGCTAAGTAAGTGTAATGTAAGTTACCATTATCCAAGATCCATTCTTCTAGCGGATCATAACCGTATGGTTCTGCCAATCGATGTACAGCTCCTATACTAAACGCTAGGTCTCTGTCTTTCTTGAATCTGTACCTTTCTGATAATTCAAAATATTCTATATCAGCAAAACCATCCTTTAAATATTCTACCTTGGCAGCAAAGTGATCTACGCAAAGAGGACCATCACAATCATCATCAGAACTATATCTAATAAAGTGATGTTGATCCACGTAGTTTAACCCTTGTTGTCTAGCATAATCTATTTCAAATAAATATTCAAATCCTTGTATTTTACCTACAGTCGCAGCATCCGTATAATTAGACTCTGTACCATCGTAAAATGTTTGAGCTTTATTTTCGTGACCAAACCTAGCTATTTTTCTAATACCTATAGTAACAGAATAATCGTAAGGAGTTTCTATTGTCGATGTTTGTAATCCATCTATAATTGAAAATTGTTTTATATCTGAAACTGAAGTTCCACCGTTGACCGCTCCGTATACAGTGGAAAACTTTAATTGATTTTTTAAAATATCTTGAATATTGTAATCATAACCCTTGTAACTTATTTGTCCACAACATTTTTTCGTGGTAGCGCAAGAAGTTATAATGATTAATATTAATATTAATAGCTTTCTCATTTTGTTAATTTCTTTTCTACCGTTCCGTCGTTATATATAAAGAACAATATTTTATTATTACCTGGTTTTGCTGGTCTACCTAGTATATCGGTTACCATTAATAATTTTTTGTCTAATCTTTTTGGTAGTGGCCCTACCCAAGTTCCTTCACAGTGATTATAAGTAGCTTGACATACTGTATCCCAATCGTTCTTACAACAATATTCGTCTACTAATATAACCCACTCGTAACAAGGGTCGTTGAGCCAGTAAGGATTACCTGGACCAGTGACACAAGCAGCGCTATATAAGCAAGAAGCAGAATCATTGACATTAGCTGTAACATCGTAGTTGTACGCAGACTGATCCATACATCCTTCAACAATAGCCACACACGAATTGTTATCAGTATTAGCTGTTGAATCATAGTTAAGAGCAGTACTGTCGGTACAACCATAAACATAACTAATACAACTAAAATCTTCCGTATTTGCTTCGGGATTGTAGTTGAGCATAGAAGGATCAGTACAACCGTAAACATAAGGAACGCAAGAATTGTTATCAACATTAGCTAAAGAATTATAATTAAACATAGAACTATCTGTACAACCATATATAGGAAGTATACAACTAAAATCATCTGTATTACAGCTATCACAGTAGTTTAACGCTGTAGGATCTGTGCAACCATAAATAAACGGAACGCAAGATTCGTTATCTGTATTTGCTAGTGGATTATAATTAAACATTATAGAATCAGTACATCCATAAACAAATGCTATACACGACCCGTTATCTGTGTTTGCGTTTGGATTATAATTAAACATTGTTGGATCCATACATCCATATACATATGGTAAACAACTTCCGTCATCCGTATTAGCGCTAGGTGAATAATTCCAC
>TARA_R100001463_G_scaffold8639_9_pt1 | contig 12960 bp, 10 predicted proteins | sample TARA_R100001463 | Tara Oceans TARA_R100001463 (sample SAMEA2622242) | marine metagenome | biome: marine biome (ENVO:00000447); feature: deep chlorophyll maximum layer (ENVO:xxxxxxxx); material: "saline water (ENVO:00002010), including plankton (ENVO:xxxxxxxx)" | depth 40 m
TAGGGTGGTATCGACTGGATGAACTGGACAGGGAGAGCTGGCGTTTCTCATATCAGTTCGAGGACTTTCAGCAATTGCTGCGTGAGCAGGTTGGCTCCAGCGTTGCGTCTTCACGGGGAGGGTGCTGACACTGACAGTGTCGTCACGACAGTAGGGATCCCCTTTTTATGCTGATTGACGATGCGGCTGCGGCCGCCGGATCGGTTTGGTTCACTGGTGACACTCCGCCTGCTCTTCTGTCATGGTGCAGTTGATTTTAATGTCGGGGTGACGACAGGAGGAGGGGGAATGACGGGGTTTTCCACATCGGATCTGGCCTTGCTGTTGTATCAGGCCGCTCAGGATAAAAATCGTTGGCCGGTGTTGGTGGCGGCACTGCAGGAAACAGCCAACCCTTTTGACGACGATGCTATCTACAGGAATCCGGCCGCCAGGCGAGAGTTGCTGGATCAATTGCTGCCTCATATCAGCCAGGCGCTGGACATGGCAGACCGGTTCGAGTCTCAGGCGGTATCACAGAATTTGCTGGATCGGACACTGGAAATGCTGCCGATGGGAGTGGCATTGCTCGATGATGAGTTGAACATCATCATGCTCAACCAGCAGGCCGATCGAACCCTGGCAGAGCATGAAATGCTGGCCAACCATGATGGCCATTTCAAGATCAATAATCGTGAGCAGCATAAACTGCTCCATCATTATATAGAGCGATCTCTCGAGGACGGCAGCAGCCACGCCTTGATGCTGTCACCGGGGAATCCCCGCTCCGTTTCTTTGCTGGTATGCCCTGCGGATCTGGTAAAAGACAGAGACGACAATGATCCCCCCGCCGTGACTCTGTTTTTATCCAATCCGGACTTCCAGTCCTTGATCGACGAGCAAACACTGACCGACCTGTATCGGTTGTCCGCTGCGGAGGCAGAGCTGACTCGTGATCTGATTCATGGTTATGATCTGCGCAGTATTGCCCAGCGCCGTCAGGTCTCGGAGCTGACGGTACGTACCCAGTTGAAATCCATTTTTCGGAAAACAGAAACGGCGCGGCAAGCAGAGTTGGTGTCGTTGGTGCTATCTGGCCTGGCTCCTCTGCGGGGTAGAGAATCTGTCACCGCGAAAGTGGCTGATGACATCGGCGAATCGACGGGGTTACGTTATTGCAAGGGCGCCCACGGGCAGAGGCTGTGTTTTGCGGAGTACGGCGATCCGCAGGGTGTTGCAGTGATGTTCTGTCACAGTGTGCGCGGTTCCCGTCTTGAGGTGCCTGGCGGCGACAGTGTGTTGCGGGACATGCACATCCGGTTAATCATCCCAGAGCGCCCTGGTTATGGTGATTCGGAGGCACTTGACGAACGGACTGTGGATGACCTGGCCGAGGACATGCGGTGCCTGGCCGATCATCTGGAGCTACCGCAATTCCATCTGCTTGGTTACTCGCTGGGTGGCTTCCTGGCCCTGCACTGTGCAGCCCGGTTAGGAGATCGAATCAGCCGTCTGGGGCTGGTTTCCAGCCTGGCGCCACCGGGCAAGGAGGCGGGTAAACCGTTGAAAGGCATGATGCGTCTGGCGGTTGCCCTTGCAGACAAGGCGCCTGGGCTGGCGGAGACCGTGCTGGACCATATGGCGCGCACGATTCTGAAAAACCCTCGCCGCCATTTGGGCTCGTCGGTGGATCGCAAACTGCTCGCCGAACCGGATCACCAGGAGCGTTATTTACTGGCGCTGAGAGAGTCGTGTCGACAGGGCTCCATGGGGTTCGTTCAGGATTTGCAGGCGGTGGCTCGAACGCCGTTACCGGAACCGTCATCACTGGCGTTGCCGGTTTATCTCTGGCATGGCGAACAGGATGGGCAGGTACCTGCTGATCAGGCCATACAGCTTGACCGCTGGTTGACCAACAGCGAGCTGACGCTGCTGCCGGACGGCGGGCATTTTTTTATCTATTCCCGCTGGCCGCAGATTCTGGCCAACTTTGTGGCTGAGTAAGGCAGTGTTGGGATCGGCTGCCCTCAGGCCTGTTGCGTGATGGCTTGTGGTACCGAACCGGCCAGTGCCTCAATAAACTCTCGCCAGCATTCAATCACCGGGTAGCGACCCTGGTCTTTCAGTACATGAAACCGGGCGCCGGGGATCGCCTGGGCCATCAGCCTGGCTGGTTCCAGCTGCACGCTGCGATCCAGGGCGCCGTGCCAGACCAGGGTAGGAATCGCGATGTCCGCCAGCTCGAACCCCCAGGGCCGCAGCACCCGGAGATAGTCATCTATGATCACTCTGGCGCCCTGAAACCAGCGCTGCCGTAATTGCGGCAGGGTGATTGCCTGCACGGCCGGGTCGTTGATCAGGCTGGCGTCCTTGTCATCCAGCACCCGAGAGAAAAAGGAAAAGAATTTTTCCGGAGAGCGGTTCACGCCACGCAGGGCCAGTTTGCCCAGAGCGATGAAGAGCCGTGGATCGCGGTCGACCATTTTCAGCAGACGATTATGCATTGGGTCCAGTTGCCCGGCCTGCATGTATTGCCAGGGCACGATGCTGCCAATGACTCCGACCCGCTCGAACAGTGACGGGTACCTGGCCGCAGCGGCCAGCGCGTAGGGCCCGCCGAAACAGTAGCCGGCCAGAATGGGGCTTTGCAGGTTCAGCCGTTCGCAGAAATAGCGCAGGTCTACCGCGAAATCGACGAAATTGCCGTTCGGGCAGGGGCTGGAAATGCCGAACCCGGGGCGCACTACCACGAGTACCCGTAATCCCTGGGAGACATACCAGTCATGGTGGGGTTCGTGGCAGGGCATATTTCCGGCCTGGTTTTCCATTACCAACAGGGGTTTGCCTTCCGGGCAGCCGTACTCGAACCAGCTCAGTACCCTGTTATCGGGCAGCACCATGAAGCGCTCCTCGCGCCCGTCATGGGTGCGCAGGGACGGTGTAGCAAGCAGTGCATGGCTCATTGCCCGGCTGACCAGGGCGACTTGGCTACTGATGCCGGTCTTGCCCATGATCGATTTAAGCTGGGTGCGTGCAGTGTGTACGCTGACTGAGAGCAACTCGGCACTCTGACCAAGATTACCCACCTTGCAAAGCAGGTGTAGCAAGCGGGCTTCTGCGGGAGAGATGCCGAACAGGTTGGCCAGCGACTGAACTGATGGCGCAGCGACGCTCCGGTCGGCAAAAACCCAGACCACGGTAGTAATTCGCGACACGTCATCGGGTGCATCCGAGCGGAATACCGGCATGCACAGCAGCACCAGTTTTTCCTGTTCCGAGTGCAGCAGCTGGCTGTCGCGGCCCCGTTGTAGGCGAACAACCTGTTGCAGTTGCTGTTTGAGAGTGGGGTCGCTGAGCATCAGCGCGCCGCCATCGGCCATGCGTAGCGGGCCCGAGGCCATGATGCGATCTGCTGCCGAATTGTGTTTTACCACATGTAGCTGGTCATCCAGCATCAGCATGGGCCAGGGTAGACGGTTGGTCATGTCGTTGAGGAGATGGTTCTGGTCTTCCTGGGAATGCATGTGGTTGCTGCTGCGCACGGCACGATCCAGGTGCTGCAGTAGCGATTCCATGGATTCCAGGTCCTGGTTCTCCTGCTGGCACCAGTCGATCATGGGCTCCAGCAGCTCGCCCCAGTCACCCGGCGAGAGAGCTGTTTCGTAGATGCGTCCTATCAGGGCATCCCATTGTTTTCGTTCGGCATCCATGTGAATTCCCCTGTTCCCTCTATGAGAACTGTATCAAATTTTGGGGAAAAGGTTAGGTAGGCCAAGACACCGTGGAATGATTACGGTGTTGGGAATGGTTCGCTCTCTTTCGACTCAGGGTGAGCCTGATCCGAAGGAGAGCGAACGAAGAGAGTTATTGTGCAGAAGCCAGCGATTTCATTAGCCCTGGATAGATGGCATCGGCTGCCTTGATAGCATCCTGGTAAGTGCTTTCATTGGCGTAGTGTGTTTTTAAATAACGAGCCATGTCATCCAGGTTGCGGAATGAGAGGTCTGAAGTGGTGCGGATGTAATCCATGCCCCCGGAGCTGTTGATGGCGGTAGTTCGCCCCACTTCCTTACCGAGTTTTGAGCCGAGGATGCCGCCAATGAAAGGCACATTTTCCAGTGCTTTCTGCCCCGCATAAGCGCCCACGGTGGAACCGATCGCACTACCCATATTCGCGTTGATGGCCTTGTCGACCCATTCCGCGAGAACACCGTCACTGGTCCACGGGTTCATATACTCACCGCTGTTATCCGGTATCAGCAAAGCCGCAGTGACATTGTCCGATTGGCTTTTTCTGGTGGCGGCCATGGCGGGCGGTGGTGTCCGTGAGGTGCTACGAATCATGGAGGCAATCAGATCGCTGGACAGGCCCATCCTGCGCAAGCGTCGGGTTTCTTCATCATCGAAGCTTTTGTAGGGGCCTTGTGTCTCTGTTCTGGCAGCTAGCACTGTCTGGCTGGTCCCTTTTTTGATGGCATCTACCAGGTCAATGACTCGCAGATCTTCAGGCCCGATAAACCACAGGGCGTCTTCCTCTGGGAGCATTGCTGCGTAGCCTGGAAAGAGCGCGACGTTTTCCCGATGCCAGTCTAGCGCGTTGCCACGGGGAGTGTGGCTGGCCAGATTGCCGAGAATGTCACCGGCAAACAGGCTGCGAGGATTGTCGATCAGCCATTGTCGCTGTTCCAGGATGTCTTTCCCGGCCACCTCTTGATCGTATTGATGCTTTTCAGCAGTAACCCATTTCTCCAGCGCTTGCAGGTGGCGACGCATCATATCGTTGGACAGGTCCTCGGAGGCGATGGCCGGGTCTTTTTTTCCAACGAAAAGCGCAGAGGGAGAATAAACCGATATATAGCTTCGAATCTTGCCATTGGCCTGGGAGGTGAAAAGGGTTTCGCCTCCGGTTGCCACTGAGAGTTCGCTATCAAACTCTATATCGGAGCTGCTGGGCAGAGTGAACAGGGAACCGATATACATGAGGAAATGGCCCCAGTTCATTTTGATCGTGGAGTTTTCCATGCTGACAGCCAAGTTGGCAGACTGACTGGGTGATGCGTCAACGGATAGCCCTTGTATCTGCGACTCCATGGAGTTTTCGATAGCAGAGGTTATTTTTGTCCATTCCGGGCTTTTGACCATTTGAGTTTTGCTGGTCACTGTTGCAGGGGCCGCTTGAAAAGCAACGGGCAATGAGACGCTTCCTGTCTCGGGAAGCACTTCTCCCTCTGTCGGCACATAACGATAGGACATGCAGCCGCTAACCAGGAGGATGCTGGTCATGACCAGGGTGAGAGGGTAAACGGATCGAATTGACATAGTGGGTTCCTGAATCAGCGCGCCGAGTTGGCCACGGCGGTTTGCAGGCCCGGATAGATCTTGTCGGCGGCCTTGATTACGTCCACAAAGTTGCTCTTGGTGCTGTGGGTGGTGGCCAGCCATTGCGCCATGTCACTCATGGAGTTGAAGGAAATGTCTGAGCTGCTGCGGATGAAGTCCCAGCCGCCGGACGCTTCCAGGGCGGTGTTGCCGCCCACGGCCTTGCCAGCCTTGGAGCCCAGGAATCCGCCCAACATGCCGCCGAAGGGCACATTTTCCAGTACCTTGTTGGCCGCGTAGGCGCCAGCAACGCCACCGACTGCGGAGCCGGTGGCCTTGCCCATGGAGACGTTGATGGTCTTGTTGACCCATTCGGCGGTGACGCCGTCGCTGGTGTATGGCGAGAGGAATTGGCCGCTGTTGTTCTTGAGCGCCAGGCCATCGATTTTCTGTTGCTGGATGGCGGCCAGCTGTTCGCTGGTTTGCTCGCGGCGCTCCAAGACTACGTCACGGGTGCCGGCAGTGCCCGGAGACATGATGCTTAGTCGTGCGAAGGTGCCTGGCTCTCCACGCATTTGCGCAACCAACTGGTGCAGAGTCTGGCCGGCAGTGGGAGTCATCTCTCCGTTCTTGCCATCGCCGATGGCAACGATTAAATCGCCGCTCTGTAGCAGGCCGCTCTCTTCCGCTGCGCTCAACGGTACCAGGCTTTCCACTTTCAGAAAGTGCTTGTCTTCAGTCTGGTGGATTCGGATCCCGAGCAGACCATCACCGAGAGGTTCATCGCTTGTCGATACGCCCTGGGCTCCCGTCGAGTTCGGGTCGAGAGTAGCCCAAACCTGCTGACCGCCTTTGCCATAATCAATACAGCGCCAGGCACCGACAGTGTGTTCGGCCTGGACCTGAAAGCTTCCCGAAGGGACCACCAGGGAGTGGTACATCAGCTTGCCAGATGACACTTCGGTCTGCAGGCAGGCGGCGGTTTTGTTGTCACGGGCCTGAAAGACCTGCTTTTGATAGGCCTCGGAACCGGTTGACGATGTAACCGGGCCGTTGACGGTGGTCACGGCGGGGCTGCTTGTGCCACCTTGTTGATAACTGGAGGCGCAGGCGGCGAGTAGTGCAGAACCCAGCACGACCGCCCCCAAGCGGATGCAGGTAAAAATACGTTCCATTATGGTGTCTCCTGATAATACCTGTCCCTGCGGGCGGTCGTTCCCGTGGCGCCCGCGGACAGTAAAAGGGTTAGCGGTAAAGAATGTTGTCTTGGGTGGCCTTGCTCATTTCAAAGCCGTCGCCCCACACCAAGGTGCCCAGCTCCATGTCTACCATTTCGAAAGAAATGTAGTGGTAGCGCTGGCGCATCTGGCTCTGACGATCGATGGCATCCTGGGAGGTGATGGTGGCGAACATCTGATAGTCGACACCGGCAGTAGCCTGGGTCTTGCGGATGGTGCCGCCGTCCACCAGCCCTTCGCGTTTGATTTCGCGCTCTTTCTGGATGGCAGCCAGGTTCTGACGGTTCACAAACACCATGCGGCCATTGGCGGCGCGAGTCAGCTCGATCTGCAGGCGCTTGGCCAGCATGTTGAGATTGATCACCGAGGTGCTTTCGTTCTTGAAGCCCTCCATATCGATCAGTACCCGGGGTGGGGTGGCGCGGTTGGAGACCATTGGATTGGACAGCAGGCTGCGCATCATCTTGTCGGTCATGGCGACCACGTCCTGGGATTCGATGCCAACCCCTTGAACGCGTCCGGCGCTGCCCACGTCCTGGTAGACGGTGGGTTGTCCGGCGGCGTTATCGACCCGGGACGGCGCACAGGCGCTGACCAGCACAGCGGCACCGAGGATGGCGATGGATTTGAAAGCTTTCATGGTGTTCCCCTCATGGAATTCGTGGATAGATACGGTGCTTACTGGCTCATCTGGGCCATGGTATGCAGAGCAATTTCCTTGCCGGTGGCGCTCATGGGCTGCGGGCGATCGCGCTTTTCGAAGCCGCTGTCAGCCACCACCCAGGTATGCTGGTCTTCACTGCCCGGCGGTTTGCCATCGGTGTTGAAAACCGCGAGCAAGCTGGCATCTTTCACGGACAGCACGCGCACCTGGTACAGGCCATCGCGATCAAATTCGCTGCCGACTACCAGTTCCAGTACGTAGTCTGCTTGCTGGGACAGGGCGCGCATCTGCAGGCGTAACTGATCCGGTGAGGCGCGTTCGAAGGTGCCGTCTTCCAGGGCGTTATCGGTAATGCGTTGGGCCATGGCTTGATCAATGACGGTGGCGCCGCCTTGCTTGAAGGCGCTGATGAGTCCGCTCTGCAAACCCAGAGCGACGGCGTTGCGATCGCTGGCAGGTAGCCCGCCGCGGCGTTCCTGTTCCATGGTCAGGGTGGCGCGGCCTTTTTCTTCACGGGCATCCTTGCCGGTCACGCTTAGCTCGCCCTTGGCATTCAGGCTGCCGCGATAATGGCTGTACCAGTCGCTGACGCGGTTGGGGAATTCACGATTCCAGAACACCGCAATACGTGGTTTTCCCTGGTCGGGAAAGGCCTGACGAAAACGGCTGATGATGTCCTGCTCGGGCGGGCGCTGAGATTGATCACGCAGGCTTTCCGCGTAGGCTTCCTCGCTCATGGGAACCTGGGCCGGTGCCATCATTTCGGTAGCAGGATGGTCCTGTTGAGAAACAGCCTGGCTGCTGAGAAGCCAGGTAACGGGGAGTACGAGAAGGGTCGACGTTTTCATTTTGCCTGCCTCACTTCCACCCGGTATTTCAGTTGCGCGGTGGTGGTGGATTTTTCCAGATAGACACTGGTGGAGTTGGCGGGAACCACCACTCGTTGCCAGCGGGGAGCTACATCGGTAGGAATTTCGGATTGATCGAAGAACTGGGTGCGTGCTTCGAGGATGCTGTTGTGGTCGGTGTGATTGCGCAGTACGACGAAGACTTCGGAGGTATTGGCCGGGGTGCGGCGAATGCCATGCTTGTCGGTAGTAATACGGAAGACCTTGTCAGGACCGGGAATGCCGCCGCTGAAATTACGGTTCAGATCGTAATCGGTAAAGGTGACGCTATTGTAGGTAGTGGGTGCTGTGCGCTGTTCCAATTCAAGCTTGCTGCTGCTCTGGCAGCCGACCAGCAAGGAGCCGGCCAGCAGACCGGCGACAAGGGCGAATTTCGCGTGCATGGTGTTCTCCTTAACGTGAGTTAGCGGGCACTGGCGAAAATGACGCCGTTGCCATTCTTGTCGAAGAAAATGCGGGCAGGTTTACTACCCGGCGGCTGGGTGATGCCGGCCTTGTTGGTGAAGGTGACACTGGCGTTCTGGGTGTCCGGGGAAAGCCGGGCGCTGCCCAGGTGCAGGGTGTCGGGCAGGCTGCTCCAGTAGCGAGTGTCAGCCCGTGTCTTGGCTCGAGCAGACATGCCCTGGGCGGCGACACCAATGGCGGTAATGGTGTTGAAGCCGGCGGCAAGGCCGCCACCGGCACCGGCGGCGATGCCGGTGATCAGGCTGTTGTCGCTGAGGCTGGTCATGGCGTCGCCCACGTTGCCGGTGGTCTGCTTGAACTGCACCTTGCCTTCGATGATGCGATCCACCGCCCGGCCGCCCCGGGTGGAAGCCTGGAAAAACACATCTTCCGCCGGGTAGAGGGTCTGATTGAGGCCATCACCGGCAATCTTTGCGCGGTTCTCGGTAAAGCCCTTGCCGCGACGGTAGACCAGCTCATAGTGACCGACGCCGTCGGCCAGTTTGCGTGGTGAGGTGCCGGTTTCGGCCACGATCAGGGTGTTGTCGCTGTCATCGGGGACCGGGCCGTCGGGGCGGAACTGACGGTATTCCTCGAAATGCTCGCCAGCGAGACGCTCGTTGCCATCCAGTCGCGCCGCCCAGCCGGCCAGATAGACCAGTGAGGCAAAGTCGGTGGTGTGCTGCTCTTCTTCGGCAAAAGCATCCTGCAGCAGGCCATTGAGAAAGGTGGCGCGGGCATTACCGTAATCGCCATCAATCAGGTAAATCAGTCCGCGATAGTAATAGACCATGGAGCGCTCATAGGGCTCGCCCTTGAATTCCTTTTCCCCTTCTTCGTACCAGAGGCTGCGTGCCTTTCGCGCGGCATCGTTGTCTGCATAGACGCTTTCGATATTGGCGATGGCCTCATCCAGGGTGCGTCGGGCGGTATCCAGATCCCCGGTCTTGAACGCGGTGGCACCGATTTCCATCAGATTCAGCACTTCATTGCGGCGCCCTTCCTGGAACAGCTTGCGCCAGGCGGGCTGCAGGGCTGCAGGCTGGCTAGCTACGTATTCCTGCTTGGCTGGGTCCAGCGGCGTCACCGCATATTGCTTGGGCCCGGTGGCGCAGGCGCTCAGCAGGCCGGCTCCGATCAGTGATAGCAGGAATTTTTTGCAAGCATAAAGGGGGCGTTCCCCTGAAACAGCAGGCGTAAACGTGTTAGCCATCAACTTCCCCGTTGGATGGATGCTTTTTGGTGTCGTGCGGGGCGTCCCCTGACCATCACCCGCGCGAAGTCGTTAGCTACAAGTATTGAGCAGGCGCAGAGAGGCGCGCATCCCCCATATGGGGGATATTAGTAAATGAAGCTGTCGGAGTTCAGTAAATTGCAGTCAGATGGCGAGCATTAAGCTTATGCCTCAGTAGGCTTTTTGTAGCGATGCTAAATGAATTGTGTTTCCTGCCACAAAAAAATTGAGACAAATATCGCATTTTGCTAGCTTCGCACCTTGGAATATCAAAACCAACTCAGGGAAGGGACATATATGAAGGGAATTTTTGCCCTCACCCCCCTCGTTGCTGCGCTATTGATCGCCGGTTGTGGCGGCGGAGGCAGTAGTGGCGGGGGAGGCTCCTCAAGCAATGACGGTGGGTCATCAGGCACGGCTCTTAAGGGCTCTGCAGTGAAAGGCCCATTGGCCAACGCGGCGGTCTCGCTGTATGCCGCTGATCCGAATCAGCCTGATGGTCTTGGCGAACTGCTGGATAGAGGCGATACCAATGGTAGCGCCGCGTTCTTAGGGGTTTCGGTGCCCGATGGCACTACAGGCACCGTGATCGTTGAAGTTGTCGCAGATGCTGACACCATTGATCTGACCACAGGCCAGGCGCCGGTGATTAGCCGATTACTGTCTGTATCTACTGCGGAAGGTATTGCAGACGGTGCCTCTAATTACCCTACACCCCTCAGTACGCTGGCTTTACAGTTGGCTCTGAAAAATGCAGACAGCCCAGACGGAGGCTTTGCCGGTAACGATGACGGTAATGTTTCCCAGGATGAGTGGTTTCAGGCTCTGGATGTCGCTCAGAAAAAGGTCAAGAGCTCTTTAGGGTTTGACCTGCTGGGTGATGATGTTGATCTGTTTTCCAGCCCCCCTCTGATCACCTCCTCCGACGATGACCAGGCAAAAGTCGTTCAGCTGCGTACGGCTGTAGAGGCTGTATCTGCATTGGCTGCAGAACTCGCCAGGAAAGCGAAAGAGGAAAATGCCGCCAGTGAAGAGTCTGCTGACAGCATGTTTTCTGCGCTGTTGCAGGATTTCTCTGATGGGACGATTGACGGCCAGTCAGGTGATCAGGCCCTGAATGCATTCAGTGACATCCCTAACTTGGCGACAGAAGTCACTCAGGACCCGTCAATGCTGGTTATTCCCGGCACAGATGGCGTCACGGTTGGTCAGACAAACACGGTCGTGGCCGGTGAAACGGCGGATACGGGGCAGGCTGAAGTGGATACCAGCACAGCCTCAGCTGCCCCTGCCGATCCCGCCCCAGCGAAGGTCGAGAGTGACCTTGATGGCGATGGTGACCCGGATAGTACTGATCCTGACATCGATGGTGATGGTGTCCTGAACGCCGACGATTCTGCACCTGGCAACCCTGATCGTGATGACGACGGCGTTGTCGATGGTGATGATGCCTTCCCTGATGATCCTGAAGAAACCGCTGATTCTGACGGCGATGGGGTGGGCGACAATGCGGATGCCTTCCCGGAAGACGAGACCGAGACCGCTGACTCCGATGGCGATGGTGTCGGCGATAACGCTGATGTGTTCCCGAATGATCCGGAAGAAACCGCTGATACTGACGGTGATGGCGTGGGTGATAATGCGGATGCCTTCCCGGAAGACGAGACCGAGACCGTGGACTCCGATGGCGATGGTGTCGGTGATAACGCTGATGTGTTCCCGAACGATCCGGAAGAAAACGCTGATTCTGATGGCGATGGCGTGGGTGATAATGCGGATGCCTTCCCGGAAGACGAGACCGAGACCGTGGACTCCGATGGCGATGGTGTCGGCGATAACACTGATGCTTTCCCGAACGACTCAGGAGAAACGGCAGATACGGATGGTGATGGTGTGGGGGATAATACTGATCCCTTCCCGGAGAACCCCGATGAAAGCGCCGACTCTGACGGCGACGGGGTCGGCGATAATTCAGATGCCTTCCCTGATGATTTTACCGAAAGTGAAGATGCCGATGGTGACGGCTTTGGTGACAACGTAGCTGATCCAGATCCCACTGACCCTTGTGTACCCAGTACCACTGTTAGTGCCTGTACCGGTACGACTGTCGAGGCAGTATGGGGTGAAACCAAATGGAACGAAGCGAACTGGCAATAAGCCGGTTCGCCAACTAATTACGGAAGAAGGAACGACACAATGAAAAAATTTATGATGAGTGCTGTGGCTGCTGCAATGGCAAGTTCCGTGGCTGTGGCGGAAGTATCCGTGCCAAATACTTTTACGCAAGGTGAAAATGCAGTTGCGGAAGAAGTTAATGCCAACTTTGGTGCACTGGTGGCTGCGATAGAAGAAAGCAATGAACGAATTGCAGAGCTGGAAAATGAGTTGAGTAAAGCAAGTTCTGTAGATGTGGCAGGTTCCGGCTATGCCGTACAGAGATCGGCAATACAATTGCAGAGGTTTGATGATGATCCTAATAATACTCCGGAAAGTTCTGGGGCTTGGAACATCGAGACCTATTCAGAAAAGTTTTCCCTAGTCTTCAACGATGACACTAATCAAACAGTTGATTTTGAATTTGAAAGTGAATTGAAAGTTGATCTATGGGACGATGGTTCGATCCGTTTCGACGAGGATAACTCGCCAGATAGTGACCAGTTTTACTGGAGCCAGGATGGAAATAGGGTTGCCCTTTCCGACGACTTGGGTGGCGATGTTATGGTAGAGTTTATTGTGGCCGAAGGCGCTGGGGTTATTTACGCTTTAGACACTGAGGTAGAAGAAAATGATGCTACCGGCTCTGCTACTTGTAATGGATCCATTTGCCAGGGTGATTACTTCGAAAGTGGCACATTGATAGGTATTCGTCAGAGCTCAACCCAGTAATATAGCTATGAAATATAATCGAGCGGACTTTGATAGTCTGCTCGATTATTTATTCCTTCCTAGTAACGCGTCTCCGCCATCCCGGAAAACTGCTTTGCCAAGTACGTGGCATAGTTGTCTGTCATGCCGGCCAGAAAATCCAGTGCCCGCATGATGCACTGATAAATCCTTTCCTGTTCCGGCAGTGTCGCCAGATTCTCAGGAAAACTGTGTCGGCCGATCAGGTCGATGATCCGTTCATGGCGATAGTTCCGGGCGCTATCACAGGCATGGGATACCGCCGCTTCA
>TARA_R100001463_G_scaffold28337_7_pt1 | contig 12948 bp, 17 predicted proteins | sample TARA_R100001463 | Tara Oceans TARA_R100001463 (sample SAMEA2622242) | marine metagenome | biome: marine biome (ENVO:00000447); feature: deep chlorophyll maximum layer (ENVO:xxxxxxxx); material: "saline water (ENVO:00002010), including plankton (ENVO:xxxxxxxx)" | depth 40 m
AAATCTGATGCGCGATTTCTCCTGCGCATTATGCGTGGGGAAACAGGCGAAGATTCGCACGAGGCAAACCACAGCAAACGTCAACCAACGAAGCCCTCGCGAAGCAAAGCTTCCTGTGTAGAACCGTGTGATTCGGCGTGTATAATGCATGCGGAATGGCGCAGGGTTCTGTGTGTGAAGAGTTTGGGGTGGGATTGTCTGTGTGTCGCAAGTGTCAACGCCCTGAGAATCAGGTGATTCGGTGCTGCTTCACCTATAGTCTAACCCTGTGGCACTCAGTCGATTAGCAAAAACGCTGAATGTTTTGCCGACGGTGCGCATAATGCGAGGGGTCGGGGTACGCAGATGCGTTTGGGTGCGCGCGAGTGGGCGTCATGTAGTACGTAGAATCCCCAGGATCTGTATTACTCACCTCTTTTTTTGGCTGGTAGTCTGTTCTAAGGCAACCAATTAGCGTGTATTCGCAAGAATCTCCGTCAAGGCTTGACTTTGTCAAAAATATACTGTAACTTCGCCTCGGTGCTCAGCGATAAAGGAGACTTTTAGAGTGCCAAAAGCTTCCAAGAAGGGTTTTTGGGTGTTGAGGGGTAATCAGGAAGCTTTACTACTGTGAGAGGCGCAAAAACTGTTCTCTTATATTTGCAGTATGAGAGCTAAGAAAGGACCTAGTGTAAAGCAGCTTTTGAAGGAGCTGGAGAGCGGGAAGCACAAGACCAAGGGGATCGAACCTGCGTACATGGGGGCCATGCGAGCTCTCAAGGCGGTAGCGAGGAAGAACACTCACAAGCCGCACAAGTACAAGAATCTGGTTACACAGAAGGCCAGGAAATACGCGGGTAAGAAATGAGAGCTAAGAAAAGGAAGGTCACCAAGGGTGGTTTCGACGTAGAGGTTGATGGTAAGACTCGTATAGTAGAGGGGAAGCGTGTAGAGAAGCGTGGCGGAAGGGTCACTAAGTTTGTCGCCAAGGGTGCGGGGGTGAAGATCAAGGACAAGCTGAAGGTCAGCAAGTCGGGTATGGTGAAGAAGGATAAGAAACAGACTAAGTACAAGTAATGCTAGGACTAGGAAATGGGAATGGTGATGGTTTAACCCCGTCTGCTGGGGTGGGGTTACACAAGGTTGTTTTATACCAAAGTGACTTCAGTTCTGGTCTTGACGGTTGGTCTCTGGATCCTGGATACGATTCACTTAATAGTCTAGAGTATGGCCAAACCTCGCCTTCTGGTCTTACTGACTCTTTAGAGCACACGGTTATACTGCAAACTACAGGAGGCAGAAACATAAATAATCGTTTTAGCGTTAATTTCCCTTCTGGTACGATTAGGTATGGGTTTGATGTGGAGGTAGATGTTTCTGGTCAGGATCACTCGTTTAGACTTAAAGTTGGTAGCGCAATAACGAGTCCGATAACCGCTACTGCGGACACCACAACCGTCATTTCTGGATCTGTTTTAGCGTCAGACCCTTCTACACTCACAATAAGCTTTCAGGGATTGAGCTCTGGTATGGGTAGCTCTGTTTTCTTTAAAAACATCCTTTTATACCACTACATCTAAACACTTATATTTGCGATATGGTGAAAGCTAAGAAGACATACAAGAAGGGCGGTAAGATGAAACCCAAAACCACGGCAACCGCAAAAGGCGGATCTGTGGACGGAATGGCTAGAAAGAACTTCATGAAAGCAAGGGGTAGAGCCGCTGAGCACATGAGAGGTTCTGCTCAGATGGCTGGTAAGGACGAAAAACCTTCGGATTCTCTTAGGAAGAGGAAGTACAAGAAGGGCGGTAAGGTCGTCGCTCAGGGCGCTGACAAGAAGGACGTCCGCAGAGAGAAGAAGATGGTTCGCCTCATGAAGAAGAAGAAGTCATGATGAACTCTGGAACCATGTCCGATCGTCTTAGAGAGGCGATGGAGAACAAGGGGAGAGAGGATTCTGGCACTTTGATCGGGCAGTTTGCTTCTACTGTACGTAGAGAGCAGTCCGATAGCGGGGAGATGAAGGAGTTCGTATGGGTGAACAAGGGGGAGGAGCTGGATATGGGCGCCCCTGACGAGCAATGGCAACAGACTCCAGGTTCTTTCAAGGTCTATGGTAACTGGAACGAGTACGCCCAGGGCCAGGACCAAGACGGGAATATGTTTCTCCCTGACGAAGACTTCCCATACGTAAGGAACTCTGAGGGGGACTTTACTCTTGACGAGTCTACTATGGACGGAAAGTCTAGAGGCGAAGAGGCGGCACAAGGATTGGGGGGACAGGGAGAGTCACAGATGCAAGACCTGATGGAAAAGCTCGGGGGTATGCGCGGACAAGGCGGTCAACCCGCCCCAGGAAGAAAGATGCCAGGGGGAGGGAGAATCATCCGATACTAAAGCGCAATCCATGACAGACAAGAAGCCTAGAAGACCAAAAAAAAGCAACAAGAGACGCAACGTAGCGCCTCAATCCCCTAGGTTCCTCCCGTCATCTCAGATGGTTGGGGAGAAATCTACCAACCCCGCCCCAGCCAAGGCAAAAAAGTCTAAGAAGCCCAAGAAGACAAAAACCGTAAACTACAACACTAGAGGTAAGGGCATCAAGGTTATCAAGTGCGGATTTGGAAAGGGTAGAAGGACTTCTAAGTCTTGTCGCAACTGATGGGTAGCAAGGGTTACTTCAACCCCAGGATGAAACTTAAAGACTTCAACAGGAAGAGAAATGAATTTATCAGAAAACCTGACTCTAAAAGAGTGTACCAAAAGTTTAACGGCCAGCCGACTTGGTTTAAAAAATCAGCCTGACGACCCGCAGATAACCAACCTGAAGCTGGTTGCCGAGCACATCTTTCAGCCTGTTAGAGAGCACTTCGGTGTCCCGATATACATTTCTTCTGGGTATAGATCCCCCAAGCTGAACACCGCGATAGGGGGGAGCACCACGTCACAGCACTGCCAGGGGAGAGCGCTGGATCTTGACGCCGATGTATTCGGTAAGGTCACCAACGGAGAGATATTTCACTATATCAAAGACTGCTTGGATTTCGATCAGCTGATCTGGGAGTTTGGTGACGACTCCAACCCCGATTGGGTTCACGTAAGCTACAACTCCCCTACAGAAAACAAAGGGAGGGTATTGAAGGCATATAAAGACCCCAAGTACCCAGGCACGACCTACAAGCTCTGGTAAAACCGCTGCACCAACAGCCTAGCGCGTTGAGAGAGGGCGTATCGCACCCTGTAGTTGTACTTGGTTTCTTCTCTGAATATGTGATCTTCTAAAGTCTTTGAGGGGGTTAGCCTCTCAAAGTGCTTGTATATATACCCGTCGGACTGCAGTGGGTATATAATCCTGTTCGCCATATTGGTTCTATTGTATTCGTACTCCTCTGAGGCGTAGTCTATAGTAAAGAACTCTAGGTCGTAGGCCCAGAGCATAAACTCCAAGTGCTTCCACCCCACCCCACTGTCTTTACAGAACTTCTTTCTTGCCGAATGCAAGTTTTTGAGGTGGTTGTTGTTCAAGTACTTCCCTTTCATCCTAGAGAAGTCCCTGAACATCTTGGTTTTAGAAACCCTTGACTTAGGCATGATTACTTATCTTTGAGATAATGAATACGAGAGACAAAGAGTTTATCGCCGAAGTGTACTCGCTCATCGTTCAAATAGAAGAGCTCATAAAGAGCTACAATTACGAAGATAGGGTGATGTCCGCCATAATGCTAGGCGTTCTCGATATAGACGAGATTCTTTCCCCAGGGGAGGAGGATCAGGTTCAACTAAAAAGCGTATTCAGTTACAACCTTGACAGTAGGCTGGAGCTAGAAATGGTTAAAGGAATAATGGACCAGCAGTTTGAGGACCCCGACGGAGATATAGACGATATACTGGGGGACCTCGGAATATCACTTAACTGATGGATGGATTGATAAGGAAGCTTGTGGTCGGAAAAGACCCCAAGAATGGGATGGCGTACTTTGTAGGTATGCGTGCAGGGAATAGCAATGTATCTGCTATTATTCAAGACGACTCTTACCTGCATAAGTTTGGTAAGTGCAGGTACTTGGTTTACACCGAGGGGCCTGACGGAACCGACCTTTGGAAGGCGATAGACGACATGCCTTGCCTACTAGAATTTGACTTGAACTTTTAATGAAATGAAATCACTAGATAAATTTATTGTAGAGATAGAGAAAGAACTTCAGGACACCATAACAACCGATTCGGGACTGGAGCTATATATAAGCACTAAGTACAATGAGTTTGAACACAGAACTACAGAAGGCAAAGTCTTGGCTGCGCCGCTCAAGTATGACACTGGCGCAAAAGCTGGTGACACTCTTTACTTCCATCATCATGTGGTTATCCATGGTGGTTCGCCACTTTGTAAAGAAGACAATCAATACATTGTCCAATACAATGAAGAGCATGCGGCGGCTAATCAGGCTATTGCGTATCAGAGTGAAGGCGTGGTTTATCCTATCAAGGGCTGGTGTTTGCTTGAGCCTGTTGATGAAGATGACTCTGGACCTTCTGGACTCATTGAAGTGGTTTCCTTACAAAAGAAACCCGTAACCCAGGGTGTGGTATCCTTTGACACCCCAGAGCTTGAAGAGCTTGGAGTATCCCATGGCGACGTGGTTGGCTTCAAAAAGGACAGAGACTACAGAATTAAAATCAATGGGACGGAATACTACAGGGTCGCGGTCACGGAGCTCCTCTACAAAGTTTAGTACGCTTAGCGCCGCCACTAGGTTGATGGACGCAATGTCTATCGCTATAGATAACATGATCGAAGAGGTAAAAAAGCCTGTCGATCAGGAAGTCAATGGCAGCGCTAGGAAAGCAGAGCTTCAATCTGTTAAGCAAACCGCAGTGGATTGCAAGGAGCTGCTTCGGGAGCGGCAGTCGCTAGAAATTATGGTTAAAGAGCTACAAGAAAATGGAGAAGTCCAAGAAGACAAAGACTACTCAGGCGGATTCGCAGAGAAGTTCAGCAAGTGATCACACCTTTAGAAGGGGAGATTATAAATGGGTATCTTCGCATAACAACCACATCTACTTCAACGAAGAGTGGAACGGAGAGTATGAAAGCTAGAGATTACAAAAAAGAGTATGGAAAGTACGGCAAAACCAAAGCGGCCAAAAAATACCGTGCCGAGCTCAATAAGTACAACCGTAAAAAAGGGACGTATGGTAACGGTGATGGCTTGGACGCCGCTCATGAGGGTGGCAAAATCCGTAGATTCATAAAAGCTGCAATAAACCGAGCTAACAATAGGCCAAAGAAAAGAGCCAGCAAATAAATTTTCGACACGACGGCCCCCTACGTATACGGGGCGAATCAAACTGGGGCGTAGTTCAGTTGGTTAGAGCGTCTGTCTTATACGCAGGAAGTCGAGGGTTCGAGCCCCTCCGCCCCAACACATAAATTAAATACCATGGCAAAACAAGTAGACAGCTACAAGCAAAAAAACAAGGTCAATAGGCCTGGCGTCCACGCCAAGACGAAGACGTCGAAGCACAAGGGTTCCAAAAACTACGCTAAGGCGTATAGAGGGCAAGGGAGATGAAGCGCTTCCTCCCCTTGTTCTTCCCGCTTCTGTGCTCTGCGCAGTGCGACCTAGAGATAATAGACGTAGACCTTAATCAGGGTTACGTCACAGTGGCCTTCAACAACACAGAGAATTGCGGGGGTGCCAGTGGCCCTGACGGCATTTCTGAAATACAGTTTGGGTTTCAGGCTTTAGATGGGGATTGCAATGCAATGAACCAGGGGTGGGAGTTCCCGTCTGGTTTTTCTCTCTCTCCAGAGTCTAATCACCCAGGGTGGATATATTCCGCTACCAGCACAGACACTGGCAACAACTGGACCAATCTATATGATGAATCCATAGACCCCCCTTACTATACTGGGGACACCGTTGTCTTCCCTATATACAACCAATATCAGAGCGACTGTGTAAACGGTCAGTTTGCTTATGGTATGTATTGTCAGGTTGAGCCAGTTATAGAACACTGGGTTGACCAAGGGCTGAGCGTTCAAGTGGTGGTATGGCAGATAAGCTATGGGGTTACTATGTATGCTGCTGACGGGGGCTGGGCTGAGGTAGGGCCGAATGGAGACGGAACATCAACAGGGGTTGGGCTGTATGAAGACGCTAACTTCTTGGACAACTGGGTTGTAGTAGGTCCCTGTGGGGAACCGATACCAGAGGTTATAGTAGACACTGTGTATGTAGAGATTCCTCCAGATACCATTGTGGTTGTAGAGGTTGACACCGTAGTGATCAACGACACCATCCCCATACCAATCAACTGGTATTTCTATGACACTACATACGTATACCTTACCGACACGCTGTATATAACTGAGTATGATACTGTATATCAGCAACTTCCCCCAGAAGTTATAGAGTATTACTTTACCGATACTTTGTATGTAACTGAGTATGTTACAGATACCTTGCAAGAGTATATAGTGCAAGAGCTATGGCTGGACTGCAATACAGGTCTCCCGTGTGACGATCAGCCAGGGTTTGATGAATGCGACGAGATGGTTGTGTTCGTCCCGAATGTATTTACCCCAAACAATGACGGGCTGAACGATGGGTTTAAAGCTCATCAGGCGGATCCAAGCTGTTGGGGGGAGTGGAGCATGAGCATATACAACAGATGGGGGGACATGATCTTTCAGACTGATGACCCAGAGCAATCTTGGGACGGGGGTTCTGGAAGCCACTATGTCCCTGACGGGGTGTATGCGTGGATCATAAAGGCCAGGACTTACGGGGGCAGAAACTTATCTATCCAGGGGTCAGTACAGATATTTAGATAGTATGACTGATGACGCTATTTGGCTGGACAGCGGAGGTAAGCAAGGCGAGGTCATACAGATCCACGACCTTGACATTGTTCTTCCGAAAAAGCCAGCAAAGAAAGATATCCTCTTCCACGACAGACCTAAAGCGATGCAGATGTGGAGTCGCACCCCAATGCCTAAAGAACTGTCGAGGGTTAGAAGTATGGATGAGTGGTTCGAGAAACCTGCCGAGTTTCGACGTTCCTTTTCTCCTTACATCGAGCAAGAGTTTGAGCGGAGGCGTAACGGTGTTTGGTTTTACAACAATGGTGTGCCTACGTACATTACAGGGAGACATTACATGTTTCTCCAGTGGTCGAAAATTGATATCGGATATCCTTCGTACCTTGCGTTCCAACGTGAGATCTTTCTTCACATGGCTGCGTGCGAGATCGATCCCCGTTGTATCGGTCAGCTATATACTAAGTGTCGCCGTTCTGGCTATACTAATATCTGTGCCGCTGTACTTGTTGACGAAGCTACGCAAGTAAAAGACAAGCTCCTCGGAATCCAGTCTAAGACTGGTAAAGACGCACAGGAGAACATATTCATGAAGAAGGTAATCCCGATGTTTCGGAGCTACCCATTCTTCTTTAAACCTATACAGGATGGAACGACGAACCCACGTATGGAACTCGCTTTTCGGGAACCATCAAAACGAATCACCAAGAAGAATAAGACGTCACAGAAGGGTGATGCCCTCAATACCATCGTCAACTGGAAAAACACCACCAACAACGCCTACGATGGAGAAAAGCTCCACATCCTCTACCTCGACGAGGCAGGTAAGTGGGAAAAGCCAGTCGATATTAAAGAAGCCTGGCGGATTGAGAGAACTTGTCTCATCGTTGGTAAGAAGATAGTAGGTAAGGCCCTGGTTGGCTCTACCGTAAACCCCATGGATAAGGGTGGGGAGGAGTACAAAAACCTATGGGGGGATTCAGATCCGTTAGAAAGGAACGCGAACGGGAGAACTAGAAGCGGACTATACAGGATCTTTATACCCGCTAGTCATGCCTTGGAAGGGTTCTTCGATAAGTACGGGAACCCCGTGGTGGAAGACCCAGAGTCGCCAGTAGAAGGCATTGACGACGAACCCATAGACCAGGGGAGCACAACTTACCTGAAGAACGAAAGGGACAGCCTCAAGCACGATCCCTCGGAGCTGAACGAGGTTATACGACAGTTCCCTCTGACAGAAGACGAAGCCTTCCGAGATAGTATCGAGGGGAGCATATTCAATATTGGCAAAATATACCAGCAAATAGACTGGAACAACAACCTCTACCCCAACCCTATAGTAAGGGGCAACTTTATGTGGAAGGAGAAAGACAAAGAGGTCATTTTCTCTCCAGACTCTAGGGGTAGGTTCCGAATAGCTTGGCAACCCCCTCCAGAGATGCGGAATAAAACTGCAGACAACAGAGGCAAAAGAGTGCCACCAAATGCTCAGTATGGTGTTGGTGGGGTAGACTCTTACGACCTTGATGAGACCGTGGACGGGAGAGGGTCTAAGGGGGCCATGCACCTGTACAACAAGTTCAATATGAACGATCAGGTTCCGAGCAACATGTTTGTTTTGGAGTATGCCTCTCGACCAGACCTAGCCAGCGTATTCTACGAAGACGTACTTATGGCTGCTTTCTATTACGGCTTCCCACTGTTAATCGAGAACAATAAGTACGGGATAGTAAGGTACTTTGAATCAAGAGGTTACGATGGATATGTTATGAATAGGCCAGAGCACTTAAAGACAGCAAACTCCAAAGTAAACGTGAAAACCAAGGGTATCCCGTCTAACTCTCAGGATGTAATCCAGGCCCACGCCCACGCAATAGAAACTTATATTCATGATCATGTTGGTGTTAGAGCTGAGACCGCAGACTTCGGGAATATGTATTTCAACGACACTCTAGAGGATTGGATAGGGTATAAGATCAGCAATAGAACCAAGTACGACTTGACCATTAGCTCAGGGTTGGCGCTACTTGGCGCTCAGAAAGGGGTACAGAAAAAGCCCAAAGCAGATTTAAGCGACAAGGTGTTTTTCAGAAAGAACAAAGTAAAAGAGTGGCACCGCTGAGTTTATTATATTTGCCGTTAGATGTACGGCAAACAGGGAAAAAATAGTATCAACTTTCCTGACCCCTTGGAGCCCAGGAAAATCAAAGAAGGCAAGGAGTACGGATTGCGGTACGCCAAAGCCATTTCTTCGCAATGGGGGACATCGGAGCAGGATAGCTCCTTGATGAAAAAGAGGCGGACGGTTTTTGAGCGGAACAGGAAGTATGCTAATGGAACTCAAGACACGAGTATCTATAGGCAGTTGCTGACCAGCCTAGACCCCAGTAATTCTGATGGGAGTTTCTTGAATATGGACTTTACGCCAGTCCCTATCCTCCCGAAGTTTGTTAGGATTGTAGTAAACAAAATCCTTTCTTCGGAGCCATACCCCAACCTAGAGGCTGTCGATCCACTATCATCAAGCGAAAAAGACCTTGAGAGAAAGAAGATCGAGATGGCTGTAGCCAACAAAGAGAAGCTAAACTCCATAAAAGAAAAGACTGGGGTTAACATCTCTGAGATGGAGGAGATACCAGACACACTGGAAGAGGCCGAAATCTTCATCGGGAATAACATAAAGTCTTCGTCAGAGATAGCCGCTCAGGTGGCAACCAATATGACCTTGAAGTGGAACGACTTCAACGATTCAACATACAGGCGTTGCGTTAATGACCTCACAACGCTGGGGATGGCCGTAGTCAAAAGAGACAACGACCCCAATCAAGGGATTAAGACTAGCTACGTCGATCCTTCTGAGTTTGTCCATAGCTACACCGAAGACCCAAACTTTGGGGACTTGGTTTACGCTGGTCACGTAAGGCGCATCCCCATATATGAACTGAAAAGAATCGCTGGGGACCAGTTCACGGAGGAGCAGTATAAGGTTATCGCGCAAAAGGCGGCTAGGAAGTATGGGTATGACCAATCTAAAATGGGTCAGTCCAGATATGACGACTACTTGAAGCGATACAAGTTTGGTTATGACGAGTATATGGTTGAGATCCTGGACTTTGAGTTCGTCTCTATAGACACCATGTACTTCGAGGAAAAGGAGAGTAGGTACGGTAATGTAGGGTTTTACCAGAAGGGGGAGAACTACAAGGCTCCGTCCAACTCTGTTTACGAGCGATCTGTAAGAAAGCTGGACAACGCCGTGGTATACGGGGGCAGCTACATTATGGGGTGCGATATGCTGTTTAACTACGGGGTAAAGACCAACATCCCGAAGAACATGCACGACCTGACTAAGACCAACTTGTCTTACTCTGTCGTAGCCACCAATATGGAGGAGATGATCCCCAAGTCTATGGTGGACAGCTGCATCGGGTTTGCTGACCAGCTTCAGCTGACTCACCTGAAGATCCAGCAAGCTATCGCAAAAGCTAAACCAGATGGTATTATCATTGATGTCGAGGGCCTGGAAAACGTTCAGCTCGGAAAGGGAGGGGAGCTCCAACCGCTCGAACTTCATGACATCTACGAGCAGACGGGGGTCTTCTACTACAGAAGTAAAAACCCTGAAGGCGGCTTCCAGAACCCACCCATCAGGGAAATCGGTAATAGTGTACGGAACATCAATGAGTTCATCGCGCTATACAACCACTACTTGAGAATGATTCGTGATGCTACAGGCATCAACGAAGCTATGGATGGTACGACACCGAAGGGTGAGCAGCTGGTGGGGGTTAGGCAGCAAGCTATAGCCGCTGGCAACAACGCTATCTATGATATCACAAACTCCTCTATGGTGTTGTTCAAGAAGGTTTGCTCGGACATAGTGAAGTGTCTGCAAGTGATCCCCCGCAACAGCATCTTGTTTAGAGCGTATGAGAACGCTATAGGTAAAGAGAACATGGGGGTGCTGAATACGTTCGAGTCTCTCGCTATGTACAACTTTGGGGTGCAGGTAGTAAAGGAGATGGAGGATATTGAGAAGCAGTACTTGGAGCAAAACATCCAGATCTCACTTTCTCAGAAGGAACTTGATATCGAGGATGCTATCGCCATAAGACAGCTTAAAGACATAAATCAAGCAGAGCGATTGCTGGTGGTTAGACGCAAGAAGCGTATGGCCGCAAACCAGCAGATAGCTCAGCAGAACGTGCAGATGCAAGCCCAGGCTCAAGCTCAATCTACTCAGGCTGCTTCTCAAGCTAAGATGCAAGAGATGCAAGCTAAAGCTCAGATAGACAGTCAGATGGAGCAGATGAAGTCTCAGCTGGAAGCTCAGATGGAGACGTTGAAGCACGAGCACAGAAAGGAGATTGAGATCATCAAGGCTCAGGCCACCCTTGGACTGAAGACTGACGACAAAGAGTTCAAGGAGAAGCTGGAGGTACTGAAGGAAGACAGGAAGGACGATAGAGTTAAGAAGCAAGCTGTAGAGCAGAGCAAGCTGGTTTCCCAGAGACAAGGGGAGAGGGGAGAGTTACAAGAACAACCTGGTAGCGGTCAGGAGGAATCACCGCAGGACATTATAAATCAGATTATACAAAATGGCGCAGGTCAATCTTGATACGGCATCTAGGCTGGACGTAATTTGCAGGAGGGGAGATACCTTCAGTCTAGGTATTGATTTTGGAGTACCTATGCCCACTCATTCGGCTCCTGACGATTTGTATACAATGGAGGTTAGAACTTCTGCTGACAATACTGGAACTGCGTTTTTCTCTGGGTTTTCTTTTGAACGTACTGACGGAGATGACACTAACTCAAAGATTACTATATCGGCCACTTCGACTGGCATGGAGTTGGCTTCAGGTACCTACGTGTACGACCTTCAGCACGAAAGCACAACGTCAGGAGTCAAAACCTACCTCTACGGTAAGTTCACCATCAATGACGACATAACCATCTGATGGCGATACGGGTAGTAACGGAAGACGCCCCGATAATCAGAGTCACTGGGGTCGCTTCCGCTCCCGTATCCTCACCGATCGGAGCGGTCAACACCGTCAATGTATCCCAGTCAAACCAGATTGTAAAGGTCCCATCTACTTCGGCTGCATCTATCGAGATCAAGCCGATAGGTAGCGCTGAGGTACAAGTCAACAACCCTATTGTAAGGCCGTTCAAGGCGATCATCTATCAGGGGCCTAAGGGTGATCCTGGTGATCCTGGGGTTTCTGGCGACGGTAGCAGCTTCCTTACTGAAGGGTTAACTGTAACCAACCCTATCGGAGAAGCTGAAATAGGTCAATCATACGCTCAGCTGACTGACCTAGAGGATATCATAAGGGATATGCTTACAGTAAACATAGAGCCCAACCCAGCTGTTACTGGGGCTTCGTTTGGGCGGATTGTAAGCGGCGAGTTTGTGGAGTACGAAAATCATGGGTATAAGTTTGAGATTGGAGACCCGCTAGTCCTTGACTCTGTTTCCTTGACATCCTCGGACATGGAACTGATGTACCCTAACAGTAACATGTCAATACAGTATACCGCTGCTAATGGTTCGTTTCAATTTGCAAACCCACAGCTATCTATGCCTACGGCGGGGTGGACTGCTTTCCCATCGCAAACTAGTGTTGACGTAAATCAAGGGGGGTTATCTACAAACATTACTCTCAACTACACTACTCTAGGCAGAAAAGTAATTAAGTCAGAGTATCTGTGGTACGACGGAACCCTTCTTGAATCAGAAGTGGGGAGCAGGGAGCTTGAGTTCTTTATAGGGAAGAAGATCAGGTGCTTTACCAGCGTAGCCTACGACCCTCAAGCGTCGAACATAAGCCCTCTATTAAACAGTTCTGCAAACGTATTCGACCCAGAAAATGATATACTTCTATCTGGTGTTCTTGAAGTAGATAGCAATCAGGATCAGTACGTTGAAGTCCTTACTGACTTTACAACTGAAACTCAAGAGATAATTATAAGTTTTAATTCCTCTTTGTCTCAGTCTGTTTCTGACAAAAACAGGTATTTAATAATAGAGATACCAGATGAATTCAAAATAGACGAGGTTGCTGCGACCACTGCTGGCTCTGGCATTTACTCTCTAAACGATTCTATAGTATATTTGGGGAATCAATTTCCCAACG
>TARA_R100001463_G_scaffold17899_2_pt1 | contig 12944 bp, 18 predicted proteins | sample TARA_R100001463 | Tara Oceans TARA_R100001463 (sample SAMEA2622242) | marine metagenome | biome: marine biome (ENVO:00000447); feature: deep chlorophyll maximum layer (ENVO:xxxxxxxx); material: "saline water (ENVO:00002010), including plankton (ENVO:xxxxxxxx)" | depth 40 m
TGAGTTTCCTAAAGAATGGGATGCATACAATCCTGAAGATACTACACCTGTAACACCTAATAAAAAAATGGGTCTTATAGCACAAGAAGTAAAAGAAGTTATTGATGAATTAGGTATTGAGCACTACGATGGTACTTGGGGAGAAAAACCAGATGGACAACAAGAAATTGGACCAGCTGATTATATTTTTCCAATTATCAAAGCAGTACAAGAACTGTCTACGCAAGTAGATGAATTAAAACAAGAGTTAAAAACTCTAAAAGGAGAATAAAATGGCACAAACAGTAACAGAATGTCTAGCAGCAGGAACTGATAGCGTAAACTTAATTGACGGTGTAAAAGCTGGAAGTTGGAACGTTGAAGGAATGACACAAGCTGAAATAAACGAGATGGTTCAAAGAAACGTAGATCATCTTGAAATTATTTTAGAATATGCACCTGTTGATAGCGATGATGATACTCCAGATGTAAAAGGTGCAGCAGATAGTAAAAAGACTACTCACGTTGCAGCAGTTGCAACTGGTAAAAAGTACATAACTGACAACAGTTAATAAAACCTTTAGCATCTTGATTTATGATGTTAATATATAACTTTTAATTAGGAGAATTAATTATGGCAGAAGCTAAAGATAATGCAGTAAATGAAGAACCACAAGTTCTAACACTTACAGAAAAATTAGATGACAAAGATGTTGAAAAACAGTACCTAATAGATGAAATGTCTGATGAAGGTAAAGTAATTTATAACAAATTAGCCATCATACAAAAACAAAAAAATGACATGGTTACAAACGCACAATTTGAAATTGAAAAAGCAGATGTACTCATAAATCATTTTATGGCAGAGTTAAAAAATAATTTGCCAAAAGAAATGGAAGCAAATAATGAAGATGCCAAAAGTGGAGATAAAAAACCCAACTGATCTCACGAAGTTAGAACTTCATGAACAGATATGTGCTATACGCTATGAAAATATAGAAAGACGTATGGAAGCAGGTTCTGCAAGATTTGTTCGTATGGAACAACAAATTTGGGGTTTATATATACTTATTATAGGCTCACAAATTATAGGAGCATTTATCTAATGGCAGGATTAACAGTAAGTGTAGAACCAACTCAAGAGCCAGTAACACTGCAAGAAGTCAAAGAATACTTACGTGTAGATGATTCTACAGATGAAAGAATAATAAGACCATTTATAGAAACAGCTAGAAGGTTTTGTGAAGAGCATACTGGTAGAGCTTTAATGACACAAACTCTTATCTTATATTTAGATGCTTTTGAAGATATTGAAGACCCTTTATGGGAAGGCATAAGAACTGGTCCATACCTTAATTATTATAAAAACTATGTAGTATTGCCACGATCACCAGTAGCTTCTGTTACACATGTTAAGACTTATGATGATGCAGATACAGCTACTACTATGGCTGCTACTAAATACTATGTAGACAATGCTAGAGAACCTGCAAGAATAGTTTTAAGAACTGGTAGTACATTTCCAACTGCATTAAGAGTTGCTAATGCTATAGAAGTTAAATACATAGCAGGTTACACATCACAATATAGTATTCCTGAACCATTAAGATTAGGAATATTACAACACATTGCCTTCCTTTATGAGCATAGAGGTGATATGTATGATGCCAAATTACCTTATCCCCCTATGTTAAGGTCATTATATGCACCTTACGTTGTTCATAAAGGGTTAGGTTCATCTTCTCTTATGGCTTTGGGTTAAATGTCTAACTCTATTGGCAAAATGCGTTATAGAGTTGCAATTGAAAATGCCACTAATACTCGTGATGCAGGTGGCGGTCTTTCACAAAGCTACTCACCAGTTACTTATATTTATGCCAATATAAAGCCAACAAATGCTAATAGCACCTATAGACAAGGCATAGTTCAAGAGAAGGTCACACACGAGGTTACAATACGTTATATGACCAATATATCTACTAATAGTAGGGTAACTTATGGAACTCGTAACTTTAATGTAAAAGGTATAGTTAATGTAGATGAAAGAGATAGATTTTTAAAACTATTGTGTGAAGAAGGCGTAGCAATATGAGTGATGGCATTGATCTAAAAATAACTAATTTAAAAGCTTTCAATAAAAAACTAAATAAATCTTTACAAGATAATAAAGTAAAAGAATATGTTACTCGTGGAACTTTAATGGTGCAAAATACAGCGAAGCAAAGTATATTAGCAGGTGGTTCAGGTAAAACGTATCAAAAATACGAGCCAAGAAGAACACATACTGCATCAGCACCTAATCAACCACCTGCAAGTGACACTGGTTTTTTAGCTAGTCAAATAACTATGGATATAGATATTAAATCAAATGGAACTGTGATAGGTCAAATTATATCAGCAGCACCTTATTCTAAACATCTAGAGTTTGGTACAACAAATATGACAGAAAGACCATTTATGCAACCTGCTTTAGAAAAAAATCGTAGAAAAATAGAAAATATGTTTAAAAAAGGTATATTGAAATGAGTATTGGTCAGTTTCAACTTCAAAGTGCTATATATACAGCACTTAATGTTAGTGCAATCACAGACACCTTGTCATGTGGCGTATTTGATGAAGTTGTAGAAGGCGATACTTATCCATTTATTGCTTTAGGTGAAGAAACAGCTATTGATTATGGTACAAAAGATTTAGTAGGTGGTGAATATACTATAAACATACATATTTGGTCACAATACAAAGGTAGTAAAGAAACAAAGGAAATAATGGACAAGATACACGATTTATTGCATGATAGTAATCTAAGCGTTACTGGATTTAATCTAATTAATTTAAGATTTGAATTTAGTGACATAATGAGAGACCCAGATGGTGTTACTAGACATGGAGTCATGCGATTCCGAGCAATAATATTAGGTACAAACTAATTTTATAGGAGAAAAATATGGCAGCACAAAAAGGTAAAGATGTCTTAATGAAGATTAACACTAGTGGTTCTACTTTTGTAACCATCGGTGGTCTTAGGTCATCATCAATAACTCTTAATGATGAAGCAGTAGATATAACTAATAAAGACAGTCTTGGAACAAGAACTTTATTAGCAGGTGCAGGGGTAAACAGTATTTCAGTTAGTGGATCAGGAGTTTTTACTGATTCAACAGCAGAAGCACTTGTAAGAACTACATTCCAAGCACAACAACCTACATCTGATGGTTCATCTGCACAAACACCTGCATTTAAAAACTTTCAGTTCTTGATTCCTGATCTAGGTACATATACAGGTGCTTTTATGATAGCAAGTATGGAGTTTGCAGGAGAGTTTAATGGTGAAGCGACTTATTCATTCACATTTGAATCTGCAGGTTACATAACATTTGCAGCAGTGTAATATGAAGCAAGTTAAGGTCAAACATAACAAAAGTCTTGTAGATGGAATGTTATACAAGGGTGAACTTGTTTTACCTGCTAATGTAAAAGTTGGCGAGACTGTGAATATTGATGGCAAAGAAACAAAGGTGTTATCTACAAACGTAGATTACAGAGATAATATACAAACAATTCAGGTTGCAAACGCAACTTTAGACAAAGGAGAAAAGTCAGATGGCGAATCCACTAAAGGGTGAAATACCTTTAACACTTGGTAAAGAAACTTACAAATGCAGACTCACAATAGATGCATTGGTAAGAATAGAAGACGAACTAGATAAAGGCATTTTAGAATTAGCTACTGCCATTGCTGAAGCTAAAGTGCGTGTTCGCACACTTATTGTTGTTTTAAAGAATGCACTACGAGGTGGTGGCAATGATTTTGACGACAAAAAGATAGGCTCTATTATTCAAGAAGTAGGAATAGTAGTAGCATCAACCGAAGTAGCTAAACTCTTAGCTGCTACATTAACCGACAACGACTCAGACGAGGAAGATAAAAAAAAAGAACAAGTAGCATGAACCCTATAAGCATTAACTGGGCAGACTATGTAAAAATCTGTGTTGGTATGATGAACATGAGACCTACTGACTTTTGGAACTTATCTCCTCGTGAGATGTATCTAGCTATTCAAGGATTCAAACAGTTTCATGGTGCAAAAGAACCTGATGAACCTATGACAAAAGATAGATTAGAAGAAATGATGGAGTTATATCCTGATGGCTAGTGGTACAAAAGTTGACGAACTAATAATTCAAATAAAAGCTGATACAAAACAGCTTAAAAAAGAATTAAAACAAATAGAAGGCAAAATCAGAACTACTGGTGCTGTTGGTGGTGCAGCTTTTGGTGCTTTAGGAGGAGCATCAGGTGCTTTAGCAAGTAGTCTTAAAGCATTAGCTGGACCAGCCGCAATTGGTGCTGTGCTTATCGGAGTAGGTAAACTTGGTTCATTTGCTGCAAGATCAGGTATGGAATTTGAGGATTTAAAAGATTCACTTGATACTGTCTTTGGCTCTGTTCAAGCAGGTGACAAACAATTTCAGAGAATACTTACATTTGCACAAACAACTCCATTTCAAATTGATACTGTTACAAAAGCTTTTATATCATTAGGTTCTGTCGGTATAGAACCAACTACAAGAATGATGCAAGTATTTGCTGACACTGCTTCTGTTGCAGTAGATCAGAGAGGTGCATTTGAAGCTTTGATTAGAGTAGTGCAAAGGGCAGAAGCAGGTGCTTTAGGTTTACAAGAACTAAATATGTTAGCAGACAGAGGTATTGATGTATTTAAAGGGTTAAAAGAGGAACTTGGATTATCAAGATTAGAATTGTCAGATTTTGGTCAAACAGCAGATGGTGCAAAAATTATTGTTGAAGCTTTGACAGATGTTTTAGAAAAACAATTTGGTGGAGCAATGGCAAGTAAGATGGATAATCTGTCTGTGAAAATATCTAATATGCAAATTGCTTTTAAAGATTTGGGTAATGAAATTTTTAAAACAAATTTAGAGGGTATTCTTAAAGGTATAACAGATGAAGTATCTGAATTAGTTTCAGGATTTGCAAGATTAATAAGATTAAGAGAAGGAAGAGCAACATTAGAAGATTTAAAAAAAGAAGCAGAATCTTTGCAACGACAATTAGATAGAACAACAAATGCAATAAATTTATTTGGTGTAGATGTTGACCCTGAAGATAGAGGATTTATTGAAAAACTTTTATTTGGTAATAAAAGTCCTGAACAACTTAGAAATATTATTAAAGAAATAGAAGATGAAATTACAATTAGAACAGACGAAGAAGATACAAAAGAAGATGCTGATGTACAAAACTTATTGATACAAGGCAAGATGGCAAATGTAATGGGTCTTGTACAAAAGCATCAAGAAAAGTTACAAGGTAGTACAGCACTTTTGACATTTGCACAACAAAACGCAAATGAGATATTTGAAAAATATAAAGAATTATTAGACGAGATTGGTATAGAAAGTGTTCCACAACTTAAAAAAGTTTTAGATGATTTAACAGTTGTTACAGATGAAAATGCAAGAACTTTTACAGAGGTACTTGCACCTGCAATACAAAGTATGTCTTTATCTTTCACAAATGATTTTGTTAATGCTTTATTAGAAGGAGAGAATGCACTTCAAAGCTTTCAAGATTTTTCTAAAAATATAGTTAGTCAAATTATTTCCACATTTATGCAAATGGCAGTTATAAATGAAATATTAGTATCAATTTTTGGCAAAAGTGGTTTTAACATAGAAGGATTTTCTTTACCAACACTAAGTGGTAGAAAAGCTGGTGGTGGCACTGTTCAAAAAGGTGTGCCAACACTTGTGGGTGAAAGAGGAGCTGAAATTTTTGTGCCAAACACAGGTGGCACTGTTATGAATAATATGAATACAAAAAATGCATTAGGTGGTGGAAATCCAATAATTGTCAATCAATCAATAAACTTTGCTACAGGAGTTGTACCAACTGTTAGAGCAGAGGTTATGCAAATGATGCCACAAATAGCTGATGTGACTAAAGCTGCTGTACAAGAATCAGCAATGCGTGGTGGAACTTTTAGAAGGAGCTTACAAGGTGGGTAAATTAGTAACAATGCCAACATCACCTAATTTTATACAAAGTAATTTTAGGTTAATTAGAACTATAGGAACTGTATCTAGTCCATACACAGGAAAAATAAGCACACAAGAATTTGATGGGGTTTACTGGGAAGCATCTGTTAACTTACCGCCTATGCGTAGAGATGTTGCTTCTGAATGGCAATCTTTTTTATTAGAGTGCAATGGTCCTGTAAATCAGTTTAAATTTGCAGACCCTGATGCTTTAACTAATACAGGTACTTATAATGCTGATGATCTTAAAGCTAAAAATAGAGCTAATCAAACAAGTGCAATTGAATTAGATTTTAATGTAAATAACACAATAACTGCACCGAGTAATACAACACCTTTTGCAAATGTTTTAGTTGGTGATTTTATTATTGTTACTGGTTCTTCAAAACCTCAAAATAATGGCACACATAAAGTAATTGTTAAAACAAATGCATATACTGTAACAGTACAACCTGAAACTGCTATAACATTAGTCACAGAAGCCGATGTAACAGGTTGTAAGATACTTTCTAACCAAAAAGGTGCTACAGGGTTAAACCTAGCATCAAGCTCTAACAGTGCAACTGGTACAATAAAAAAAGGTGACTATTTACAGATAACATCAAGCTCTACCGCAGGTAGTAATCCTGTGCAATATGTAATGGTTACAGAAGATGCTACTTTAAATGTAAATGGTGGTGCAGATACTTATGGTGTAAAGATACAACCTAAATTACGAACTGCATTAACAGAAGACCATCTAGTGCGATTTGTTTTACCAAAAGGTATGTTTAGATTAACAACAAAAGATGTAGACTGGGACGCTAATAATATATCTAACTATGGAATATCTTTTACTTGTATTGAGGTAGTTTAAATGTCTAATAGAGGTGGTATAGATAGTTCTATTCAAAGCTACCTTGAAGCAGATCATCAAGTATTATTTTTAGCAGTAAAAGCAGAATTTGATACAGAAACTATTAGAGTTTGGTCAGGTGATTATGATTTATCAATTAGTGGTGCTTCTTATACAGGTGTTGGTACACTGTTAGCTATATCTAATATAGAAGATACCCTTGAATTAAAATCAAGCGGTTTATCTGTTGCTCTTGCAGGTATGGATGCTACAGTTTTAAATTTAGCTTTGACTGAAAACTATCAAAATAGATTTATTACAGTATTTCTAGGATATCTTTCAGGTGGTACAGACACAGTCGTAGGTACTATGACGCTTTTTAAAGGTCGTATGCAGTCTATGACAATTAATGATGACCCAAATGGTTCAACTATTACTATAGATGCAGAAAACAGATTGATAGATTTAGAAAGACCATCAAATTTAAGATACACCAAAGAATCACAAAAGTTTATAGATTCGTCTGATTCTTGTTTTAACAGGGTAGCTTCATTACAAGATAAAGAAATTATATGGGGACGATCTTCTTCTAACACTGGTGGCAGTACTGGTACTGGTGGCGGTGGTATTACAAAAAGATTACCGCCTGTTGAGAGAAATTAAATGTTAACTAAAAAAGATAATTGGCAAATACTGTTTGATGAATTTATTGCTAATAATAGATTTAAACCTTTTAAATGGGGTTCATGGGATTGCTGTAAATTTTCTAATGCAGTTATCAAAGCAATGACTGGTGAAGATTTAATACCTAAAGAGCTGAAATGGAAAAATGAAAAAGAAGCAATGCAATCTATAAAAAACTATGGCGGCACTATGTCAAAAAGTATAGCTAAAGCCTGTAAATCAAAAGGTGTTATTAAAGTTGAAAATGCCTTTATGCAAAAAGGTGATCTAATAGTTTATAAAGAAGAAAATGAGCTAGTAGGCATATCTGATGGGTTTAAGGTATTAACACCTTCAGACGATATGGTAGTTGCAAAACAAGGCGTTGACATATTATCAGTTTGGAGAATATCTAATGTCTAAGGCTATAAAAGCAGCAGCTAAAGTATTTGCAGTAACCTTTTTAGTTACCACTGGATTAGCTTTATTAGGTATAGGTGGCGCAGCTACTATGCTCGGTGCAACTTTTGCAGGTGTAAGCACTTTAACTATTGCTTCAATGAGTGCAGTAAGCACTTTAGTTAATGGATTGCTTTCAAAAGGAATAGATAGTGTAGCTGCTGAAAACTTTGGTACAAAGGTAGCTAGTAGATCAGTTGTAGCTCCCAGACAGATAATATATGGAAGGTGTAGAGTTGGCGGAACAATAACTCATATTGAAACTACTGGCACAGACAATTTTAAATTACAAATGGTTGTTGTACTTGCAGGTCATGAAATAGATGCATTAGAAGAAGTCATAGTGAATGACGAAGTTTTAACAACTACAACAGCAAGTGGATTTCAGGTAGTTACAAATTCTAAATTTACCAATACTGATAATGAAAATAACTTTGGTAGTGGAAGGTTAATGCGATTCGTTTTTGTTGATGGTTCACAAACTTCTGCTAATTCAACAGTTATAGGTGCATGTTCTCTTAACTCTAATGATAAATTTATTGATTGTGCTTATGTGTACATTGAAATGGTTTTTGACTCTGAAGCATTTGGTGGTGGTATACCGCCATTAGCTTTTGTAGTAAGAGGTAAAAAAGTATTTGACCCAAGAGATAGTTCAATTGCTTGGAGTGAAAACCCTGCTTTATGTGTAAGAGATTATGTAACTAATACAACTTATGGTTTAAAAGCAACTTCTAGTGAAGTCAATGATACAACTAATCTTGGCGGATTTCAGTCCGCTGCTAATACTTGTGATAGTAGCGGAACTGTAGCTACAGCTACAACAAATGGTACTACTTCAAGTTCAGTCAATGTAACCATAAATGCACAACCAACAAATACACTTATTGATGTAGGTCATGTGGTAACAGGATCAGGAATTTCAGGAACAGTAACAGTAATAAGAAGATTACTTAATACAATTACTTTATCTTCAGCACAATCAATTACAAATGGAACAACTTTAACTTTTAGTGAAGGAGCATATACAGCTAATGGTATAACTAATATGTCAGCTAGTGGACAAAGTGTTATAGAAGGTTTGTTAAGTGCATGTGCAGGCAAGTTATCTTATATAGATGGTAAGTTTGTAATGTTTGCAGGAGCATCTGTAACCCCTGATATGACAATTACTGATGATAATTTATTAGCACCTATTGCAATTACTACTAAACAATCAAGTGGTGAATCATATAATACCGTCAAAGCTGTTTATGTTGATGCAAATACAAATTATGTAGCTACTGATTCTCCTGTATTCACTAGCAGTACATTTTTAAGTGCAGATACACCATCAGGAGAAAGTAGTGCTAATTATAGAAAAACATTAGAAATACAATTGCCTTTTACTGATACAAGTTCTATGGCACAAAGGTTACAGAAAACCGCATTATTGCATCATAGAAAAGAAGTAACTTTATCAGTCATGTGTAATATTAAATTTATGCAATTACAACCTTTTGACTGGGTTTACCTTACAAATGAAAGATTAGGTTATACCAATAAAACATTTGAAGTTTTATCAACCAATTTAGAAGTTATAGGTGATGCTGATGCTCCAGTATTAGCTACTGCTCTTGCTCTTAAAGAGATTGATGCATCTGTATTTAATTTTGCCCAAAGTGATTATACAAACCCTGTAGACGAAGGCACAAGCGTTTCTACAGGTAGTTTTTCTGTAACTGCACCAACAAGTTTTTCAGTAGCAAATCCAGTTGTGGTTGTAGAACAAGCAACAACAAATATCAGCATGAATACATCATGGACTAATAATCCATCAGATGAAATACAAGGAACTGAAATTAAATATGGAACATCAAGTGGCACATATACAGAAAGTCAGATTGTTGGAAAAGGTATAACTAGTTTAAAAATAACTAATCTTTTGCAAAACCAAACATACCATTTTGCAGCAAGACATTTTTCAGGTAATAATGTTTTTAGTGATCTTACAAGTGAAGTATCAAAAGCATCAGGTGCTACTACCACAGCACCAAGTGTTCCAACTAATTTAGATGCTAGTGATGGAAGTCCATTAGCAGTAAAAGTATCATGGACTAATCCTAACAATTCTGATTTAAGCTCAGTTAAGATTTATGCTACTACTTCTAATTCAGCACCTACTAATGAAACCACATTAAAAGCCACAGTTGCAGGTGAGCCTAATGCAATATCTACAATATCTTTTGGTGAGCAAGATGGTTTAGCAGCAGGAACTACATATTTCTTTTGGGCAAAAGCTGTCAATAGAACAGGTTTAACTTCAGCATTCACTAGTTCTAATAGTGGTAATTTTACTAAGGTTGAAGCACCTGATATTAACTTACCTGATTTTTCAGGATATTTTCATAAAGAAGGTAACACTACTACTGCATTAACATCATCACAATTTAATACAGAATATGGAAGAACACCTCTAAATGATGATATTTTAGTTATGGTTAACACTAGTGCTAGTCCTAAAGTCTCAAAGGCTTATAAATGGAATGGCAGTACATTTGTAGAAATATCTAACTTTACTACTGGTGATTTAATAGTTGATGGAACTATTGCAGGTGCAAAAGTAATAGCAAGAACAATAGAAGCAGGAAATATTGCAACAGGCACTTTGACTGCTAATGAAATTGCAGCAGGAACAATCACTGCAACGCAAATTGCAACCGATGCAATCACAGCAGTTAAAATTGATGTAAATAATTTACAAGCTATATCATCAGACTTAGGTTCAATATCAGGTGGTGATCTCAATATAGGTTCAGGTACTTTTGTTGTAGCTAGTGATGGAGCATTGACTGCAACATCAGCTACTATTACAGGTGCAGTCACAGCAACAAGTGGCTCGTTCACAGGCTCATTAACATCTACTTCAGGAACTATAGGTGGCTTTACTTTAGGTTCATCATCATTAGTAGCAGGTAGTGGTAGCACTAGAGTTTCTTTAAGTACAGCAGATGGTATACATCTTGGAAATAATACATTTGGATCAGCTCCATTTAGAGTTACAAGGGCAGGAGCTTTAACAGCAACTAATGCCACGATAACAGGTGAGGTTAATGCAACTAGTGGAACATTTAATGGTTCTATATCCATAGGCTCAGGAAATAGCATATTTAAGGCTGATTCTAATGGTATATATCTTGGAAACGCAACTTTTGGTTCAGCACCTTTTAGGGTAACTCCAGCAGGTGCATTGACAGCTACAGGCGTAACTATTAATGGTGATTTAACATTAACAAATATAGATGGAACTACAGTAACTTATAATGGTGGCAATCTTGTAGTAGGAACTATTGGAAGTGCAAATCTTGGTGCTACTGCAATATTTCCAGCAACTTTAAGATTTGAAAGAAGTAATGCAACTACAGCACCTTCTGATTCAGAATTTAATACTGCATTTGGTAGAAATCCAAAAGCTAATGATATTGTTGTAGTTGCAAGAACAGATACAAATGCACAAGTTGCATATAAACATGATGGTAGTTCTTTTTCAGCTATAAATAATTATATTGATGGAGATTTAATTGTTGATGGCACTGTAACAGCATCGCAAATTGCAGCCAACACAATAACAGCTACACAAATTGCTGCTGGTACTATTACTGGTACGCAAGTAAATGTTGACACTTTAAATGTAAAACATTTTGCAGATACAAGTGCAGACATTATAAATCAAACAAGTGGTACAGTTCCTTTAGCTGTTTATAGTAGCGCAAATCAATTTGATGGAAGCTTTCCAGGCGATCAAATAAATAGTGTTGAAACTACATTTTTACCAATAACAGTCAACAATGTTAGAAATGGTGCAACTTTTCAAGTTTTATACAGTGCTGTTTTAGGTGATACAAGAAATGGTAAAATTCAATATTGTTTTAATCCAAATTTCCTAAGTGGTGTAACAACCTTATCTCCTGTCGTATCATCTGATGCTGGTACTTTTAGAACTTATGTATTTATGTGGCAAGGTACTATAAGTGGATTATCTAGCAGTCAAGAAACTGTATATTGGAGGATTAATTGGATTGGTGGAACTCACAACAGTACATATCAAAGTATGTATGTATATATGGATAATACAACATGATTGATTACACAATTTACAATACAAGCACAGGCTTAATACACACGACTGGCACAAGTGGTTGTGACAATGTTAATGAAATAGCAATCAATACTGGTGATAGCATAATACAAGGTATATACAGACAAAATGAATACAAAATAATAGATGGTAATGCACAATCATATACACCTAATTTTTTAAATAGATTAAGAAAAAAAAGAGATTATCTTTTACAACAATGTGATTGGACACAAACATTTGACACACCTTTAACAGATTCAAAAAAAGCAGAATGGGTCACTTATAGACAAGCTTTAAGAGACTTACCTGCAAACAACTCTAGTGCAACTAGTTTTAATGATGTAACTTTTCCAACAGAACCAACTTAAAAAAGGAGTAAATTATGGATAATATGGGTAGTGGTCGTTTTGGTGGCGACATGGATAGAAATGAAGTAGAAATGGACTTAAATAAGTTCATGGCTATGATACAAGAAATCGGTGAACTTAAAGATAAGATCAGAGAACTAGAAGATGTAACAAATGTTAACCCACATCAAAAATGGATTCATTTAGCACAAGCAGTAGATTCATGGCGTATCTTTCCTAGAGCATTCTTAACTGTTTATATAATTTTACTTTACACAACTGTTATGTGGTTCATGGGTTTAGATGAACCAAGCTTTGAACAGTCAGGTCTTATATCTGTTGTTGTAGGTGCAGGTGCAGCTTGGTTCGGACTATATGCAGGTACTTCAGGTTCTTCTAAGTCATTTAAGGGCGAAGGTAGTAACGATTAATGAAAGTATTTGACCTTATAGAAAAGGTCGGTTTACCCATAGCAGGTGGT
>TARA_R100001463_G_scaffold90065_5_pt1 | contig 12921 bp, 14 predicted proteins | sample TARA_R100001463 | Tara Oceans TARA_R100001463 (sample SAMEA2622242) | marine metagenome | biome: marine biome (ENVO:00000447); feature: deep chlorophyll maximum layer (ENVO:xxxxxxxx); material: "saline water (ENVO:00002010), including plankton (ENVO:xxxxxxxx)" | depth 40 m
GTGTTAAGGGGCATATAATTATCATAGCTTATACACCCAACCGATTAGAAGAAATCATCTATGAAGATGGGTCCATATTCCCCGTAAGATACAGAATAGATACTGTGACCATAAAAATCTAAAGCCATTTGCCAAGCTTGATCATTTTTGCCCATACCAGCAGTTTCTTCATCTTCCCAATCAATACTTTTGTCATCTATATATTCACTAAATAAATTATTAACAATAATTGCTGATGAATAAGCAACACACTCACCTAATTTAGGAACAGCTGCAACACCTAGTATTGCGTTATCGTGTCCATCTAGCATTTCTGCTTCAGGATTAGCATCCTGTATATATCTAATTACTTCTTGTATCTTTTGTTCCTGATTCATTCCACTTTCCTTTCAAGTAAGCAGTTAGCAACATTCTTATAGCATAAGAGCTGCCCTGTTGTTTGCGACCATCATAAATATCGTGATGTGTCATACATAAGACAGCAACGTTTTCAGGATCATACTTTCTACCTTCATTGCCACCCATACCTTTGCCGTGTATGTGTGCAAGTTGTAGTTGAGACCTTGAATTACAATCAGCCCATTCACATTGATTCTTTGCTCTGATAAAAGCGAACAATCTAAGCTTTGTCATTCTGTCATCTGCCATAAAACAAGTATAGGCACATAATGCAAAAAGCCGGGTTTTTACACCCAGCTTTTAAGCAATCAATTAAGGAGGCTACTTATGTTCTTGAAGGTAAAGGTTAATTACCTGAGATCATTTATAACCAGTTCTTATTTTACCTTATGTGTTAGCTATATACAAAACTATTAAGAAGTTTTTTCTCTATTTGATTTTCTATGACATAATGAACAAATAGATTCTCTTTTATTTTTATCTCTTTTAGATTTATTAAATTTGTTTAAAGGTTTTTCTTTTTGACAAACTAAACAAACTTTACTATTTTCATCTGATTTAAGAGTTTCTTTATATTGATGAGTTTGATCCCTAAGACCTACTAAGCAATCTTTGCAATATAAAGTATAACCACTTTTATATTTTTGAGATTTTTCAAAATTATTAACATCTTTTTCTTCTCCACATTCTAAACATTTTTTCCAAGTAGGATTCCAAGATAATTTATCAGCTTCTTCTTTTGCTTTGTTTACTCTCTCTACAAGCTCTGGATTGTCTTTCATCCAAGCTTTAAATCTTTCATACCCTATAGGAAGTTCTTCATAAGTTTTTGAAGTAGTTAAAGAGCCTTTTCCCTCAGCAATTCGGTCTAAAACTATTTGTGCTATTTCTGAATTGTAAGCTGACCTAGGTGCTATTCCTGCCTGTTCTCTTAGTTGTCTGACTCTTTCATCCGAAACTCCCCATTCCTGAGCCCATAAAGATAACTTCTTATGAGGATCGTTTAAAAATAAATCTCTAGCTTCTTCTACTGTTGGTGCTATTCTATTTGGCATTTTCCCTCCTATCCTGTATTAATCGAAAAATATCCTTTTATAAGGCATAAGTGCCGTTATGTCAAAAGCTGTAAGAGCTGGACCAAGTGGTGCGTTTAGAGGATCTCCATAAGCCAAACTTAAATCTGAGATGCTTTCGCTTTGTACTGAATAAAAATTACCGTCATTTCCTGATGCATCACTTTTATGTGATTTAATTTCTGATTTTGGTTGTTGAGATGAAAGTTGTAAAGCTCCATTTAGTAATCTAGAAACTGCTCTGGCAGATGTAAATCTTATTACTTCAGGAATTGTTTGAAAACCAGCTGCATATGTAACAGTTATGTTCTGCATACGAGCATCAGACCAACGTGATTTGCTTGTTTTTACTAAATATCCTTCTTCTAAATAAGCTACATAATCTGCATCATTACCTGAAGTTAGGGTGAAACCATCTTCTACAACTGAGGTTATAGAAACAACTGGAACTACTTTTAAAAATAAATGTGTTTTTTCTTTTCCATCGAATTTTTCGGTTATAGACGCATTATATTCTACATCATAACCTAAGAATCTTTTAATTGCCGAATCTACGTATGGAATAAATACGTTTGTTATATCGGTTTGTAAAGCAGATTCATAGTCTAGTTGACTAATTGATTCTACATCAGAAACACTACAAAGAGCCATTAGGACTCCTTACTTGTCTTCTGTGTCTTTTGGCTTTACAGCTTTATTTTCTACTTTTTTTGATTCAGCAGCTTTTTTAGGTGCAGCTTTCTTTTTAGCAGGAGCTTTTTCTTTTTTACCCCAACCTTGCTCTTTTAACCAAGCTTCGGGATATTCTCTCCCTGCTTTAGCTACAAGTGCAGCATTACCTGATGGTGCGTCTTTAAGATCTCCCTCAAAAAGCGTTCCATCTTCTAGCTTCCAAATATTTTTTTCTACTACTGTGAACATATCTTTATATTACCTCATATACCTAATTCTTAAATAGTAAAGCGGTAGATAAATCTACCGCTTTTACTAAAACTGTCAACAAACTTTAGAAGTTTGTTATTGAACAGAAAGCTGTTGCTTTATAAATAGGGAAACCCATTCTCATTGTTAATCTGATTGCTAGTTGATTCTTCGCAAAGAAATCACTATGGCTATCAGAAACAGCAAGATCAACACCTTGTCTCATTACTAAATGTGCAGCTTCACCACCACCGAATTTACCGACTAATGCAGTACCTTCGGATATTACTGTGGATGGAACAACTTTTAGACCCCAAAGTCTTGGAGCAGCGTCAGCACCAAATCCGCCTGCGACTACGAATAAAGGATTCTTAGCTGCAGCACCACTTGTTGTGGTTGCGATATCTGCCACGGATGTGACAACTTGGTACCAGTCTGAAGGATGCATCACAATAGCGTCTGCTTCTGTGAATGCGTCTTTTCTAATTTCAGTGATGGCTTGGTAAATTTGTCCAAGTCTTGCTAGTTCTCCTGAGTAAGAGCTGTAATCAAATGTATTGATTCCAGTTTTATTCAAAATACCAGTCAAGTTTGGAGCTGAACCAGAACCACCAATAATTTGGTCGTCCATATTTAGCTTCATCATTGTTGAGAGACGAGAGTTTACATAACCTTGTACACCTGCTACATCTGCTAATAATTCATCAGTTACTGGCAAGAATGTTGCCATTTTTCTGATGGATTCTGTTCTCTCAGTGAACGCTAATGCGCTTTCGTTGGCTGAAGAAATATCTCCAGCTTCTGCGATAGGACCGGAGTTATCTGTGAAAGTTGTTTCTTCAAGATACACATATGCATTCTGGTTTGTTTGAATTTGATCAAACAATCCGATAACGCTATCTGGATCTCTTAAAGCAGTTTCTAAGATGCCCGGAGCTCTGAGAGATTCTGGCGGATAACCAGTTGTGTTTAAAGTTGTTTTAAACTCGTATGGATTAAAATCACCTTTTGAGTCAACACCTTTTACTCCTTGATTCTTGTATGCTTTATAAGCATCTGAATCAGTAAGTTGCTCACCAATTGTTTTAAAAGCTTTTGGAGCTTCTACTGGTGGAACAGGCATTTCGTTTACAGGTTCTTTATCTATTTCAAGAGCTTTCTCGTTTTTAGCTTTTGATTCTTCGATTTTGAGATCGTCAACCATATCTGCTAAGTCAGTATTTGCTTTCGCAATACTTTCTTTTTGATCAGCAGTATATTTACCGTTTTCGTCTGCGCCATCGAATATATTCTTAAGCTCTTCACGAGACTTTACAATCTGTTCTCTAAGATTGTCTACTTTACTCACTATTATCTCCTATGATAAATTACTTATACTTCTATGTCTACAGTCTCGGCTATAAGCCTTTGACCTTCGACCCATTCAGCGTCAAAATCTTCGTCAGTTGATTCGCTGTTATCCTCTGATTCTTCGGACACTTCGGAGACAGGAGTCTCTTCAGTTTCTTCTTCCTCAGAACTGTTGTCGTCTAGAATTTCTTCTTCGACTTCAACATCGATAGCTTCTTCGACTACACCGTTATTCTCATCGGGTTCACTATCATCAGTTGGTTGCTCTTCTACTTCTGACTCTAAAACAGCTTCATTACCGAACTCATCGACAAATGAATCTAATTCTGCCCAAGCATCGCTAAGATCGTCCTGAACCGTGCGAAGTGCTTCAGTAGCTTTTGCGCCTAACTTTCTACCGTCTTTTTGACGGAGATGCGAAATTGCTTTCGCTCTAGTTATAAGGTCATCCAATGCAGCAAGCACATCTTTAACCTCTTCCGAAAAAGTCTTAGTGACTTCTTCTGAAACTTTTAATTCTTTTTCTTCTTCTTCAACCTCTTCAAATTCTGTATCTATTTCATCAATTTCTTCATCAGAATCTTCTTCAGCTGGAGCTTCTTCAACTTCAACTTCTTCAGCTGGAGCTTCTTCTACAGGAACTTCCTCAGCGGGAACTTCTTCAGCTGGAGCTTCTTCTTCTGGGTCTGGTTGATTCATACTTTCTGTAGTCATTACAGCTTTTGCTTCTGCAATTTGTTCTACTAATTCATTATTAGACTTAATAGCCATTGTGTATGTTTCTTGATTAGCACCAACAAGAACTGGTGATACTTCGTAAACAGTTAGACCTTTAAGGTACCTAACGCTTTCTTCATCATCACTACCGTCTTTTTGTATTTTTCCATATTCGGAATCATCTACTTTAAAACCAAAAGACCATTGTTGTAAATCGCCCATTGCTTTTACTAAGTTGTAAGCTTCTTTTCCAGACTCTGTGTCCATAAAGAACTCACCTTTAAATGTCGCTTTATCATCATCTTGTATGATTTGACCTTTACCAATTGGCATATCCCACTTATGAGCCCATACCATAGGCACATCACCTGATTTAAAACCTGATTTGATTGAGCCTGACTTTACTATGTCGCCATCTGAATCTACTTTATCGAAGACTGAAAAAACTGCAGCGACTTCGCCTTTTCCATCATCTTTAATCTCTAAGTCTATTGACTTAATATCAAAATTTTCTGACACTTAAACTCCTAAATATATAAAATTGCCAATTTCATATTTAATTCTATCAGTAGAGGTCAATTCTCAACGACCTTTTTAAAGGGATTTACTAAGTTATGTCAGATATGATTCTTAGGCTAGATATAGGTTGAGTTACTCTTCTATCTGTCTTTTTGTGTGAACCGTCTTCTAATATTGCCCAGACTTGCATTGTAGCTTCTTTATCTCCGCTATTAACAGATACTACAACACCGTGAACTGTTGAAGGTGGCTGTGGACTTTTATCTATACTCCAAGATACAGATTGACCGACTTTTACAGACTTAGCTTTAGACTCACTTTTACTTGATTTTGAAGGATGACCTGATGGAAGTAAATCAGTATCATAAGGCTTTCTTTTAAATCTTCCAGTTCTCAATGCTCTCAAAAACCCGTTAACTCTGGCTAACGCCCACTGGTCAGCAGATCTTACGTTACCTCTGACTGAACCCGGATTTGTTCTATAAGCACCAACACCTCTGTTGAACACTTTAGCTAAAGTTCCTGTAGTTGTTCTAAATTTAGGATTACCTGCATTATGCTCTGTAACCTTGTCTTTTAAAATTTTTCTAATTCTTGCAGATACAGCTTTCATTGCCATTTCATCAGCAAGGTCAGAAGCTTTTTTTCTTCTTTCCCTAACTAACTTCTTGCGTTCGTTTATAACTGCTTTCATAGCTGGAACTCCTATGTTAAGAACTCCACCCCATTTGATAGCAGCAATAACACCATTTAATCTTTTATCGTTTTGATGTCTTCCCATATATCGTTCTCTTCTTCTTACCCAATTAAGAACAGATTCACTTCTATCTCCTGATTGATAAGCACTCCATCTTCTGAAAGCATCGTTACCAGTAAATGATGTTGGAGGATTACCACCGTTACCAGCCATTCTCCATATTTCTCCCCAATTTTCTTTTAAGTCTTTTGCATAACTATAAGGAAATTGTTTATACTTTGAATTTGAAATTCTAACTGCTTGATTCATATCAGGACTTGGAAAGTTAGTATCGTCTTTCCCTTTTTCTTCTGGACTTTGCAAATCGTCACCTCTCTCGTACATTGCTTCTGCTTCTTCTAATGATACTTTAAGTTCTTCAACCATTTTCTCTATATAAGACTTTTTTGTACTTTGATAAGATTCGTGAGATTCGCAAGGCATATAGTATGTAACATCTTCTATCTCGTGAGTATGAGAGCCTTCACATCCTATTTGTTTTGCTCTTTCTTCTGCTGCTTCTTGATTGTTAAACATATCCATTCCTCTTGTGGGAGTTACCGCTATTGCTTGTCTTGTAGATTCAGGAATAGCATCTCCTGTGTCCATAACATCTTTTGTTTGTATGTCTTCTTCTAAACCAAAGGTTTGATCAATAGTAGCTGCTGGAATGTCCAGTGGGTCGTCTCCTCCGACAGGTACTGAAGTATCTTCAGCGTTCTGTTGTGCTGGAACTTCAGAAGCACCTACTTGTTGCATATTAAGTGGTCTTAAGTAAACATTGTGAGAGTCATCAGCAGGTAGTCCTACCATATTTCTAGCTTCACCTATAGTTGCCCAACCCCCGCTTACAGCAGAGTTCATTCTTTTGTACAATTCATCTTGATCTTGAGATAAAGCCCTTACGCTTTCAACATCATACTTACAATAAATATTGTCGTTGTCATCAAACTCAGGTAATAACTGATAAGTTAATTCATCAGCTACTGTTCTCCAAAGAGGTACAAGTTTTTGCTCAGTAAAGTATTCTCTTAATTCTCTTGTATTGCTATAAGTTGCTGAATTTAAACCAGCTCCTAAACCAGCAAGAACAGCAGGAACACCCATTACAGCTGCAACTCTTTCTTCTGGTAATCTTCTAAGTTCTATTAAGTTCATATCTGAAGGACTGAATGAAACAACATCTATATTCATAGCACCTGTCAACACCATTGGTTGTCCTCTATTTTCTCCACCAAATTTTGCTTTGTACATTTCAGATATAGCTTCTGCTTCTTCTCTTGTTGGTCCACCCATTGCATCACCAGATGGAGATAATATAACTCCGGGGATTGCCATATTGTGTAATAAAGCAGTAGAGTATTGACCTGCAGCTTCATCTCCAAGTATTTCTCTTAAAACTGTTTTTATAGGAGCGTAACCTCTTCTGTGATCATTAGGGTCTACACCTGTTCTAATATGAATTATGTCATTAGTTGGAATGTCTACTGTGTCTGTATTAGGTGTATATTCGTAATGTGTTATAAGTTTTTCTGTATTTCCTTTTGCGTGTATATAAGAAGGCATTAAAGGAACTAGTTGAATAACCTGTCCATTTTTATTTCTATTCTTATAAAGATATGCATCACCCTCAACACTCATAGAAGAAACTAAGTAATGTGAAAGTATTGCTCCAGACATAAAAGGATTAGGTCTTTTAAATAATTTAGATATAGGATGTTTAGATAATTGAACATCTTGACCTGCATCATCTTCTTGAAATACTTGTAATCTAGGTTCAGCAAAAGCTGTAGCTAATACACTTAAACAAGCGGCTACTGCAGAGTTCCCGGAACCATTGCCAATATCTTCTAATTTATCTGAAGGAAAATATCCTGATTGTGTGTTGTATCCATATACAGATCTATCTAGCGCTGATGCTAGTGATTGATTGTAATTTAATCTTTTTAACTCGTCTCGTCCTGATGGAGTTAATCGTTTCGTAAATCTTTGAAACGCATTTAATTCGTTAGCCATTCATCTCCTAAACTAGTAAGCTGTCCATTGTCTACGCTCGTTCAAGTTCAGGATACCATACCCGAGTGCATCTACCATATCATCGTGGGCTCCAACAGGAAAGGTGAATAACTCTCTTTCCATAGCATCGAGCCAAGGAGCATCTGTCTTAAAATAGACATCTCCAGCTTCCATCCTAGCAGATAAAGTCAATGCTCGTGCTACTTTATCTTTATCTGGTTTAACATCTTTTACACGCATTCCTTGACGTTTAGCCATTTGGATTAAAGAAAGTTGGAATCCTTGTCTTTCCATAGTTACCCATCCAGCTTGATGTTTATCAATCATTTTCTTAATAGCAGTCAATATATCTGGTCCTTCATACTTTTCACGTAAACAATCGACAACAATCATTTTGTTATCTTTCGTCAAAGCAATAGCTATTATAGCAGTATAGTCTGCATCTTCCTCAACAGAAGTAGCTATATCTGTAGCTAAAAATATTGTGCATTCATTTTTGTCATAAACCTGTCCATTTAATAAATAATTACCACTTTCGTCATATGACCAATATTGCATCCATTCAGGTTTAATCATACCTTGACCAGCTTCTACAAACTCTGCAAGATATTCTTGCGCAAAAACAATAGAACCAACTTCTGTTTTTGCTTGGTCAACTTCATCAGGATCTATTCTTGGATTGTCGTAAGTTGAAAATCTAAACCTTTCCCAATTATCTGCATTTTCAGCTGTTTCCCATAAGTTATAAAACCAGTTGTTCATCCCCATAGGTGTACTAATAAATAAAGCAGATCCTTTTCTTTCAGTAAGAGTAGGTCTCAATACCTCAGCCCAAACTTCAGGCTTAACAAAAGCAGCCTCATCCATAACAATAAAATCTAAACCTTCACCTCGAAGCCTTTGTGGGTTGTCAGCTGACCTAACAGCAATTTGACCACCATTTGCTAATGTAAACTCCATATTAGCAATAGATATTTCTGGTTCTATTTCTTTAGGAAAAGATTGTGCTGTTGCTTGTATGTCTCTCCAACCTACTCTAGCAATAGCAAAAGTAGGAGCAATCCACCAAGCTCTGCCACCTCTAAGTGCTGTTTCCATACACATCTGAACACCTAGTCTTGTTTTACCAAATCGTCTACCTGCGCATAAAATTTTCCAACGTGCATCAGAATCAAAGACTTGTTGCTGTGCAGAATGTAAAGAAGGTAGCTTTGGAATATATAAAGTGTTATCTGACATATGGCTATCCTAAGATAGCCATTGATGGGAGGAAGTCGGAGTGGAAGACCGACTAATGAATTTTACCATATGACACCCCTTCTAAATGCTTTTTCTTTATTATATAATCTAATCTCATCTAATCTCATCTCTTCTTATCTCCTCTTATCTATATGAGTTAGTAACGCGTTACCATTTGTACTTAACTTTCTTAGCTTCATTATACTGTTTGAAAGATTTTTCAGTTAAATCACTAGGATCTCCATCCCACTCAACATCTACAGGAGTTTCAAACATTACATTTTTAGAAACTTGTCTTTTGGTTGGACTTTCACAAAGTATACACTTAATGGAAGGATCTTCAGTTATTTTATGAGTTATCTCGAACACTTGTTCGCATTTACCATTTAGGCATTTATAATCGTATCTAGGCAATTTTCACTCCTGTGTATTTCTCTAATAATTTTACCTTATCTGTGTGTTTTGATTTGTAATCTTCCCAAATATCTACATAATCTAATTTTTGATGTTGAACTAATTCGTATGGTTTTAGATAATTATTGTATGTCCATCTGCTTTTTCCATTATGTGTATGCAGTATGGTTCTATCTTCATAAAGGTGAGCAACAGTTGGTTGATCGAACAAAGGAGTTAGTAATGTGTATTCCTTATGAAGTAATTCTGCTGTTTGTATCCAATGTTCTGTATGTATTGGTAAATCTGATAAATCTTCAAAAAAATTATTTTTACTAAAAGAAAAGTTACCATTCCAAAGTAAGCACTTCATTACTCCGTTTTCGTCATAATCGTGTATATCTATATATTCAGGGTACATTGTAAAGTATTCTTCAGTTCCGTATTTGTACTGTTGTCCTGTAAATTTAGGATATCCTAATTTTGATTGATGTGGATCAAAAGATCTGTTTTCTCCGTCTGAGTGAAAATGACCTGCAAGACCAGTAAATATAACATTGTCACTAAATATATCTATTTCTTTTTTTAAAATAGTATCCCAGTGTTTACCAAATAAAGTATGAGAATCAATTGACATAACATACTCTTCTCCTCTGTACATTGAACCAGCTTTTTTTCTTCCTTTACCTATTCCTAAATTTTTCCAACTAAGTTCTTCAGTAAGTAAAGACATATTGTGTAGTAAAGAAAAGTTGTACAAACCTTTTTCCCAAAACTCATTTTGACATAATGCATAAACACCAAAGTGTATGTCACTAGGATTATCAGCTTGTTCTAAACAATGTTCTATTGTATGAAAAAATTCTTGATCGTGTATTACAGGAATGCCTATATATATTTTACTCATCATTGAACAAAGAATAGAAATAGTTTAAATATTGATTTCTTTTTTCTTTGGGAATCCAACACATAATCATTGCAGCAGCGTGTTCTAGATTTCTTTTTATTTTTTTATCTGCAGCTTTCTCCGGCAATTTCTCCTCCTTCACAACAAGCTATTGCTTTTTGTCTATAAACAATACACTTTTTATTATAACAGTATAGTCCAGCGTGTATCTCTAGTAGGGGAATTTGACAAACAGGGCAGTTCACATCATTGATTGACCAATGACTAGTATAGCTGAAAGAGCTACTACCCAACCACTTAATTCTGCTCTTGAAATTTTTGTGTTAGTTTTTTCGTGAAGGTCATCTATTCTGTCGTTGATTTTATCTTGACCTTCTAAAATCATCATCAACATTTCTTTTTGTGTGAAACCGTTATTCTTGTGATCTGTCATTTTTTTGTCCTATCTATTTTACTAAATGCGTCATTTATTTCTTCTAAAGTTAACTTTCCATCGTCTAAGTATGCTCTTGATAGGTCTTCTGCAACCTTAACGCACCCAAGCGTACCGGCTAGGATTATGGCATCCATTATTTCGATACCTACTAAAGTACCAGCACCAATAGTCGCTAAACCATTAGCAGCAAAAGTCGCCAACATACGCCAAAATATTTGTTTGATTTTAGCCCAAGTTGATAAACCTTTTCGTACTTTTTTTTCCCTAGCCATAGGTAAACTATTTACCTCCGCAACATCCGCTTCCGCAGCATTCCATAACTAGTCTCTCAATCTGATAGTCAATAACCAAATAATTATAGATACGACTATCGCTATACCTACAATATCTTGTGCTGTTCCAGTTAATGTAAACCAAGCTATAAAGAAACCTAGCAAAGTAAATATCTGAGCTATAGACTCTTTAATTGCGTCAATAAACCATTTAACTAAAACCTTTAACATACTTGGAATTTTTTTTATTACTTTTTTAAAGTTTCTCCAAGACCATTTAATAGAAATTGAAAAACCTTTATAGGTATTTTTAATACCCATAATAATACCTTTTAGCAAGTTTATTACTGCATAATAAGGTAGTCCAAGCAAATTATATAATGCTTTTATTATCTTTTTAATCATTTAAAATCTCCTAGTAAGTAGGGAACCAGCTTGAGCAATAACTTGAGAAACTATGATTACGGGGACCACAACCTCTTGAGCTTTCTCTTTTTGGTCATTAGTCATATCATACCCTATGTTGCTAATTGTTATTTCTGAAAAGTCGACATCAGTGAAAGATTCTATAGGATTTTCTAAAAATGCTTCTACTTGCACCTCTGTAACAACATCAGCTAATGTATAATTCTCAACATCTTTGTTTTCTATAGCTCTATCTACATATTCTTCAACAGCTTCTGCAATGTTTTCTTCTTTAGCAGCCTGCTCTGCAATAATCTCTACGTCATTAGCTGCAGTTTCTTCTTCAAATCCTAATAACTCTCCAACTGCTTCTTTTTCTTCTTCGTTTAATTCAGCAACAGTTTCTACTTTGGTAACTTCTTGAACAACAGCTTTTACAACAGCTTTAGTTTGAACATCGGCAGTAGCTAGGTTCTGAACATTAGCAGTAGCTACTTGTTCTACAACTTCTACTAATTCTTCTGTTTCTAATTCTGCAACGACTTCCGCTACAGCTTCTTCAACTGCCTCAACATACTCGTCAACTTCTTCTTCAGATAAAGTTTCTAGTTCTTCTTCTTCTATGATCTCAATATCATTTTCTTCAAAAACTTCAGTAAGTTCTTCTACTTCGACAACTTCGGTAATAGCTTCTTCTACCTCAGTAACAAGTATTTCTACTTCTTCTTCTGTGAGTTGTACCTCTTCGTCTCCCTCATCACTAGGAAGTGGCTTAACCTCAAGTACCTCGTCAACTTCTTCATCTTCAAAATCTTCGATGATAGGTATGGTTGTAGTCGTGGTGCTCGTAGTAGTAGGAGCAACAATAATAACTTCTTTAAACTCAAAAACTTCTTCTTCAACTTCTATAACCTCTAATGTTTCTTGTAACTCTTGTATTGTATCAACTAATACTTTTAAATTTTGTTTTTCATCGTCAGATAAATTATCAGTATCTACATCTTTAAGTATAGACTCTTCTAATTCTTTTTGTATCTTAGCTTCAGCTTCAGCCTCAAGACGAGCTAACTCTGCTAACTCAGCTTGTATTCTAGCTTCTTCTTCTAAACGGAGACGCTCTTCCTCGGCTAAACGCTCTTCTTCTGCAATACGCTCTGCCTCTATACGGGCTTCTTCTTCAGCTTTTTCTTTAGCTATTCGAGCTTCCTCAGCCTTACGAGCTTCCTCAGCTTTACGCTCTTCCTCAGCTTTCTCTGCGGCAATACGATTTTCTTCAGCAATACGAGCTTGTTCAGCTTCATAAGCTGCTTGGGCAGCAGCATCTGCATCGTCTTTAGCTTTATCATTGAAGACAGTTAGCGTAGGCTCAGTAGAAAAACCACTATACACATTATCGTCAGAGCTATAACCTCTAACTGAAAACGTCCAATCTCCATTAGCAATGCTTGCATAAGGTATAGTATATTCGGTTTCTGTAATGTTGTATACAATTGTTTCATTATTAGCGTCTGTTCTAAAATATAGCTCATAAGTTTCAG
>TARA_R100001463_G_scaffold27709_5_pt1 | contig 12871 bp, 2 predicted proteins | sample TARA_R100001463 | Tara Oceans TARA_R100001463 (sample SAMEA2622242) | marine metagenome | biome: marine biome (ENVO:00000447); feature: deep chlorophyll maximum layer (ENVO:xxxxxxxx); material: "saline water (ENVO:00002010), including plankton (ENVO:xxxxxxxx)" | depth 40 m
TCCTTTCGAGAACAGTGATAGTGGAAACAAAATCCGACCCGAGCCGCACCCGTTAAGGGTGCAGCCCGACGCACTGAGCCTGACGGCTGTTTATACTCGCTCAGTCGAGTTCGGGATGGTAGGTGCAGCCGCAGCGAGCTTTGACACCCTCTTCGTCGCACGCATAGAACCAACCCTTGCCTTCGCACTCCGAGCACCGCAGCGGCAGAGCCTTGAGTGCATTGCGGCACTCAATCAGCTCCGCCTGCTTCGCACGCAGGGAGGCCCAGTCTTCTTCGCTGTTGGCGAAGTGGTGACCGAATTCACACTGGAATTCAACGTTCTCCTCGTGCTTCGCAATGGCGAGGTCGAGGAGTTCGAGCAGAAAACCGGATGCACTCTCTTCCTTGTGGCGGAGAGTGAAGGCGATCCGATCCTTGCAGGGTTTCATTTCAACGAACATGGTGTGTTCCTTTCAAAGAACAGGGTGAGGTCAGGTAATGAAGCAATCAACAAGACCGCGTTCAGTACCAGACTTCGGGGTGCCAATGAGTGTTGTCTTGATTGTCAGGCGCGAGGGATGCAGATTATCGCATGCCTCTTCGATGACGCACTCAGCGTCTCGGACATCGTAAGCGGCAACAACAGCCATAGCACCGTATTCAAAGTGATACGAACCATCGTTCACATCATATCGAACGGAATAAAGATTTAGCATAACTAAAAACTCCAAGAATTAGGGGGTAAGGGGGGAAACTGAACACAGTTGTTTATATTTACCCCTCTGTAAATTCCTGACCCCCTAATCGATTTTCCACCCCGCCAGAAGAATCGCTAAGTCTTTCCCGTCCACCACAGTATCCAGATTAAGATCCCAAGGCGAGAGGTAGGTGTAATCCTCCTCAGGCCACGGAACGTCAACCACATAAGGTGGACCCCAGTCACTTAAGAGTTCACTGAGGTCATCAGCATTAAATTCTGTTTTAATAATAAAAAAGTGGAATCTCCGATGGCACTCCGTAGGAGTAGGCCATAAGTCAGTGCGGTTCCGCTCCCAGCTAACGTAGATCTCATCATCAAAGATCAAGACCTCATCGAAAGGAAGCATCGGTTGACCCGGATCGGAAGAGATCGCAGATCCCGCCAACCGCCCCGGTACGAGATCGAAAGTGTAGGTAACACAAGCATTTACGTTTTCGTCCCACTTGAGTTTAGCAGCCCCTTCGTACACAGTACGAGGACCATTCTGATAGATTTGATAGTCCATTATTGAATTATCGTTATCGGTATCATCCATAGGTAACAACGGAAGCGTAGCCAGAACAAGGTACTTAATCACGGTAGACTCCTGACAGCGGCCCAAGGGGCCAGTAAAATTACATTTTTATGTTTTTAACAATAGAGTATTGTTTATCGTCTAGTTTCTGAAGGCGGCTCAGGTTATCCCTGATACGCCTGTCATGTGCTTCAATCATTTTTTCATGGAGGCTTACCTTGGCAGATAACCTCCAGATCAGCCCGAAGATACCCAACAGAGCGGGTCCAGCGATGCTGATTGCAACAGTAATAATGATCTCTTCCATAGTAATCCCCCCGGTTATCTATAGTGATCCCTAATTATAAAATAACAAATAAAATATGTAGTGAGTAACCTTTAGTTACAATACACTGGGTTTTTAATTTATGTCTCTCTTTCTTAATTCTTCTAATAATCGATTTACTCTATCAGACTCAGCCGAAGATGGTACAGTTTTACCTGTCTTTTCATCCATATGTTGCGGGACATATTGTGATTTAAGATCAACTGTTTGTTGTTCCAGTGCTTCTTTATTGGGTAATTGTCTATTAGAAGGACGGCCCTGAGTAAACGATCTAGGTGTGACTTGTCCCCTATAATTGGGGCTGAGTCTACCAATTTGGATGTCTTTCTCGAACATACCCGCATTTCGTAATGCAATAGCTAAAGCCCATGCGTGAGGTACAGGAAGACGTTGTGCAATATTAGCTGAACCCTTTGAGACATCCCCCGAAATAATATCCCCAACCGATTGAGTAACTCTTACAGGCAACTGCAAGAGGTTGTTTGCAGCATTTAAAGCAGCGATATCGTAAGGCTTGGAGTTAACAGGGCGTTCTCCTCTCATCATCTGAATGAGCATACTTAAGACCATTTGGTTAGCCCCCATGAAAGGAACAGACATTGCTGCATCTGATAATTCACCCATTGGGTCTTTCTGTAATTCTCTCTTCATTTCTTCGATAGTACGGAAACCCTGAAGCTGAATAAGCTTATAGTATAACCACCCCGTAATCATGTGAGCAGAAAAAGCGGCAGCAAAGGCCGAAGGACCAGCAAACATAGCTCTTCTAAGTGTATTAGCAGAGGAGGAGGCGTAGGTTGTAAGGCGAGTAAAGAACGTAGCAAGGGCACCCGCGTGTCTTGCACCAAGCGGTTGAGTACTTAACGAAGGCTGTTTAGCAAACTTAGTAGAAGCCACAAAGACAAGTTCTCTTAATCCGTTTAGTGCCTGTAGCTTTCTTGCTCTAATTCCTTCAGCATCAATCCCTTCTTGAGTTTTTCTTTCAAAATCAAAAGTAATTTTTGTACGTAAATCATCAAAAGGAATACCAGTACGAAGAATATCTTGCCTGTGTTCAATCCATAAGTTTCGGACGTATTTATATTTATCTGCCTCGAATAAACCAGCTTTAATCATTTCCATTACATCTCTGGATAATTCTTCATCTATGTTTAATTCACGTGTAAACTCTCGGAAATTCTTTTTCGTGATATTAGAAAAATCGTTATCGTATCTATTTTGAAGTTGTAAGTATAACTCATCTGCTGTAACATGGAATCCTCCGGCACCTTGACGAGTAATACCCACCTCAAGACCGTCTTTATCCTTAGCGGTTCCCAGATCACCAGCAATATTTGAAAACAATTTATCAACTCTATGAATATACTGCATAGCACCCAGACTACGAGCAGCCATGACCTGTTTGTCCATACCCATAGACAGGAACTTATAAAGTGCCTTAATCTTTTTCTTATCCGTAGCTCCGTATGACCCTGTACCATCATCGCCAAGTTTAGCAGCTAAAGCAGCAGCCTTATGCATAACAGAAGAAGTAACGTGCCCTAAGCCTTGAAGAGTAGCTTCAATATCTTTAGTACTTTTAGCGATAGAAAGAACATCTTGCAGTTCTTTTTTTGCCCCTAAAAGATTATCTTTTAAAACACTTCCGATACTCATTGGAGTTTCTTCAATAGCCGTAGCAATAGCAAGGCGAGGAGCAATAGATAAAGCCGTACCTAATTCACTAATTGTATTTAAGATATTTAAGAAAGGAGCACCGTATTTATTATCAATTGAAGATAGTGTACCAATTGAGTATTTATACATAAGATCAATATGATCGACACCGGCTTTAAATTTCTTTCGTTCGTCACTAGTTAAGTTATATCGAGTTTGATCTAATTCCATATCTTTTGACATAAACAACATCTGCATTTCGTGATGGGTGTTTTTACCGTTACCTACTTTTTTGTACATTTCAATAAGATCTTTCATTCCAAAACCTTTAATACCAAAGTAGTTACTGTAAGTAGCTCTGTCAAATGCTTGAGCAGCCGTACCTCTTTTAACAGAATCTAAAAGAGCAACAGGATCATCTTCTAAGAATTTAGAAATACGAGGGTCTTCCCAAAGCTGTCTAGGAGATAAGAAAGCATCTCCAGCAAACGAATAACTAGAAGAACCAATATTACTCATGTAACGATTAGCTACAAACTCAGCAGCCGTTGTAACCTGAAGATCTAAAGTTGAAGTCTGCTGCGATTTAGCTAATTTGTTTCTAAATTCTTCTGATAACTCAAGAAGCATAGCCTGTTTATTGGGGTTATCTTTACCCAGTAAACTTTCATCGATAAGAGTTTCATCGTATAATCTTTTTGTTTCTGTCCCAAGGTCTTTCATCTTAATATCTCCTCTACGGATTTTATTAAGAAGAACATTTACATTTCCTTTAATCTCATCAGATTCCAGTAAAGATCTAACTTCCATAGGAAGTCTATTACTCCATGTGCTAACATCAACTTCTCTTCTTTTACTTGGGACAGGGAAATAATCCGCTAATGCGATTTGAAGAATGTCTACATCAACATCTTCTGAATTATTCATTTTGTCTCTTACGATTTCTACAATAGCTCTTCTTAATTCACGCCTTGGTGTATCACCGTCAACGTCAACAGCGTTTTGAAAGATACTATCTTTAAATTTAATAGGATAAGCAGCTTTAGCAACCAAGTCATCTCGTTTCTCTGGTCGTACCATACCAGCAGTAACCATTGAATCTACAATGTGAGGCCACAAGCCTTCGTTTGGGTTAGCCCAAGAATCTGCTGTTTGGACTAAAATATCTACAAATTCATCTGATTTGTTGGAATTAATAAAACGTTTAAACGAATCGTCATTACCCTGCATACTCGCAAGTTTTTGTTTTACAATAGCTTTTGCTTTTTCAGGTGTTTCGTAATCCATAATCATTTCACGCCACAAGCTTGAGAAAAGTGACCACGGAGTAGTTTCTCCCCCAGAAGGCCCAAGTGGTCCTTGAGTTGCGTTTTCTCCTTTAAGAATAGCAAGAGCAGGAATAATCTTTTCAAATTCTCCTCTAAGATATAACCCTAAAGCTTGAATAGTAGGCATAGCATCTTCAAAAGCTCCCGACGTAAAGTAACTTTGGCTATCTGCTGCGTTAAACAAATGTAAAATAGGAGCAGCTAAAGGTACTTCACCATCAACAGCAAATGCCATGTTTCTCATACCGAAGGGGCTTGAAAGCATATCGTTATACCGAGCAATTTGGTTATTAGTTAATTTACCAAAAGCTATAGCAGCAACAAAATCTGAAAAGGGTGTTTCAATTCTTCGACCCATAGTAGATCGCTTAACGTTAGTTTCCATAGCTCTCATAATAACCTGATCTTTTAAAGTAATACTTGATGTGCCGTTTTCATGGAGTAAGTTAAGATCTATTTCGTTAGTGTTAGGATCTGTAATTTGCTCAATAATCTCATCAACCTCATTATCAAGTTGAGCGCGACGAGCATCTTCATTTTCTTTAAGAGAAGACGTAATATCATCCACCATAAGAGGGCCAGTATCGTCCCCTACTTCTCTGTTATCATCAGTAGGTTTATTTCTTTTGTTCATCCGCATTTCAAGATTAATAGCACTTTTAAGAGTAGCTTCAACGTCTGCAAATAAACTCTTACTGTTGATATCTTCAATGCCAGCGACAGTAGCTAATTTATTAAGATTAGAAATAGTTGCGTGAGCATCAGTTAAAGCTTCTTGGGTTTCTAATCCCTTAGAAATAAAGTCCCACTGGTTTTTAGCTTTATGTAAACCACTAATAGCAAACATAGCACCGAATAACTCTGTTCTTCTTGCGGCGTTTTCGGGAATATCGCCTTCCATTCTAGCGCGATCTTCTTTTAATTGCTGAAGTCTCTTTTTGTATTGTTCGCTGTCTGTTGCTTTACCGTAAATAAGCTTTTCGGCTTCTTCAATTTCAGCAATTTCGATTTTTCTAACACGTTCAATAAAATTAATCTGATCTTCAGTGTTTAATCTATGGCCTAAAGCATGACCAATTTCTTCTAAGACAACAGCAGCCGGACCTAATGATCCCTCTTCTTTAAATCGACTAGATAAGTTTTTAAGTAAATCAATTCTGTGGACTACACCATCTGTAAAAGTTTTATTAACTTGTTCGTATTTTCCTAAATAATTAACACTTTCTGTTACACTAAAGCGAATAGGAGTACCAGATGACATTGGATCAAAAATACGGTTTAATGCTTCTGTATCATAATCCCAGAAAGCTAACTTTAGAACACTTGCTTGATCCCTGTTTAAAACTCCCTGATCTACGAAAGTATCTAAACGATAACTTAACATTAAATGCCCGTCATCAGCAGGGTAATCCCTTAAACGAGCGTCGATAGTATTAGGCTTCATTTGAGTTCCGTCAGATCTTGCTGCAATACCATTAAGATCGTCAATAGGTTTAACAAATTGAACCGTCCTATCAAATGATTTATTATCGGGAATAAGAGTTCTATTCATTACTTCGATTTGAGCCGCTCTTTCGATGCTAAGTTTCTGGGAATATAAACTAATAAAAGTAGCATGGTTTTCACTATCGCTGGCTTTAGAACCAAAGAAAATATCATTTCGGTCACTTATAAATTTACCCACTAATCCCTCATCTTTATTAAGAACGTTTAATTCGTCTCTAAGAATATTAACGATATCTTTAACTTTATCCCATCGTTCGTTTAATTCTTTTTCAAAGTCTTCTGGGTCAAGATCTTTAGTTTTATTCAGTCGTTCTTCTGCAATAACACGTTCTTTAAATACCGCCCAAGCAGATTCTTTCCCAGTCATTAAGGCAATTTGAATTCCGTTAGCCCAATCAGCTTCGTTGTATTTATTAAAAGTTGTGTTTTTTAACACATAAAGCTGATCAATAGTTGTTTTACGTAAAGGTAATACTTCTAAGGTGTTTTCAGCAAGAATCATACGAGCTTCTTTAGCTCCCTGTTCGTTAATAGCATCACTAAATTTAATAAATCTCATAGGAGATTCTGATAAAGTACCCCGACGAATAACGTGTCTTCTATCTACAGCAACGCTTAATTTGTGAGTTGTGCTTCTGCTTTGAAGGTCTTCTAAAGCATCAGTTAAGATAGCAGTATTACGCCTAGCTCTATCAATAGTCATCCCATCAAATTTTGTAAAGGGATCATAACCACCCATACGCGACGAAATTTCTGAGTTTATTGGTAATTTTCTATCAAGCATAGTAGCTAATCTCATTCGGTCAACAACAGTTTGATTCTGAATACCGTTTAAAGATAATACTCTTTCTTGCATAGTTAAGTTAATAACTGCCTGCCCCACAACTTTGTGAGGAGAAATAACAACACCAAGAGGATTGACAAAAATAATTGTATCTTCGTCTGTTATTTTTCTTTCAAACGTCATTAATTCTTCTAAAGTAAGATCTGATCTTTCTCTAAGCTTTGCTTCAAAGTCTTCTCCAAATTGAGCCTTAAGATTTTCTATGACTTGGGCTTTAATAACAGGCTTAGACATATAGAAAAGTGCTTTATTAGCGTCTCTAAAATCTTTCTTAGCTTTTGATTGCCCTTCTCCTAAACTAGCGTCAAGTTGAACGGAAGTCATATCCTCATAATCTTTAATATAATTGGGGTACTGTCTTTTAAGTTTATTCATCTCGTCAACATCAGCCCGTGCTTTTGCGTCAGCCCATCGTCTAAATACAGTAATTTCATTACTAGTGGGAGAAACATCGTCAGCAAGACCTAAAATTTTATGTAAAGCGTTGTGCCATCCAGTAACTTGAATTTGATTACCCATATATAAAGGACCAGAAGCATCAGTTGAATGAGCACCTTTTGGAAGCATCGCAACATTAGATCCATCGGCATAACGAATTCCACCTTTATTACCAAATTCAGAAATAACCTCACCCGGTGATTTAGCGGGGGGCGCAAGCCATGCAATTAAGTTACCCGATCTTGGGTTATCCATAGCTGTCTTATTAATAGCTTCTGAATAAGTTCTTCCGCTAGAAACAGTTTCTAAAGATTCTCCGTTCATAGACTGGACCGACCAAACCCTTTCATCTACGTCAATAGCCCATGATCCATCAATAGAAAGAACCTCGTTTCTTACCATAAGAGCGTTATCTTGCGCTTTAGCTAATTCAAGTTTAAGGTTAACATAATCTTCGTTTCTATTAAGAATCATGTTTTCTGTTAACTCATCAGTAATTTCAGAGTCTTTTAGAATACTTGTTCTCTTTTCAGCTAAAGCCTGTCCAATATCTCTATAAATTGTTTCGGCTTTCATTGCTTCTTGTTCAGCCGTAAAGTGCCTCTGTAAGTTGTAAAGCATATAGAAATTACCTTCTTTAAGGTACGTAAGTGCTTTACCTCCAACTTGGTTAGCAAAATTGGTTAATTCGGCCTGTAAAAGCTCGGCAGCAATAGCCGGAGTAGGAGCGTCTTGTAATGAGTAAATAGGCTTAGACGATAACGGAACGTCGTACATAGATCCCCTATACTTTTCAACCCCAATGAGATCATCTGGAGTTAATCTTCTTGCCAATTCTCTTTCTGTAAAGAGGGGCTTGCTAGAATCTTGAGTTTGTGCTCCTCTTTCAAGAGATCTTAATTTACGAACTTCGGCAGTTTGCTCAAGCTGCGCCATCCTAAGAATTGGAATGGGTGCTCCTTCAAACCGACGAGTTGTAGTCTGAGGAAGTGCGCCAAAAAGTCCCGGCATGTTGCCCGTGTTAATAACGTTTTTACTTCCTGATACAATCTCCATTTGTTTAGCAGAGTCAGTAGGTCTAGCTTCGTTAGTAGCGTCGATAATTCTAGTAAGCATTTTAAGCGTTTGCTCAATAGCTTCTTTCCGCATTTCAAGAGACATGACTTTTTCATCGCTAGGATCATTAGCCATTTTTTCATCAATCTCGTTTAACATGGCTTTCCAGTTAATGTTCTGTAAAGATTCGATGGCTTTTAATCTAAGCTCTTGACCCATATCACTATCTTTTTCCCATTGTTTGAAATACTGATCCCACGTAAGATTTTTAAACTCTTCTCCTCCTACTTTGAGTCCTAATTTCTCTAAATCGTAAATCTCAGAAATTTCTTTCATTGCCTGTAAAATAGTTCGTTGTCTAATGTCTTCTTCACCTAATGGTTCCATAATAAGTTTAGCTAAACCAAGAGGAGATTCTTCTGCCTCAAGCCTAAGAATTTTATCTGCAATTAAATCAAAATTACTAGAAACAAAGTTTCTTGTTTCGGCGGAAATAGCCAATTGCCTAAACATTTGTCCTTTAATAGCCTGACGAGTAATTGGATTTAAGTTACCTAAAATAGCATCCAGTTTATCTGCATCAGCGTCAGGAATAATACCCCGAATCTGGGATTTAAACCCAGCTTCATCGTAACCAATTCCCTGCGCCATGTAGCTATTTAGAGCTTTTACCGTAATATTTTCATTAGCCAGTGTATTAAACTGAATATCAATAGCTTCCTGTGCTTCGGCGTATTTACCTTCATCAATAAGTTTCTGAATATTTTTGTTGCCTTTAAGATCGTCAACCATGAGATTAACAATACCGCTTACCCACTCTTTAGCTTCATTCGCATCGCCCATAATTTCAGCTAAAGTTTCAACACGCTCTCTAACTTCCGTAAACATGTCATCAAAGTCAAGTGTTTCTTCTCTGTTACCTGCCTTATAGCCCGCATTTGTTTCGGCTACTCCTTGGATACTATCCATTCTAGCGTTACTAACAGACAGCGATTCTTTATCCCCAGCGGTTCTAACTTTTGCTCCGCTGTTAGTATTTCTCCAGTCACTAAGAATTCCACCCAGTTTTTTGTTAGTAATTTTCTGCTCAAAAAGACTTCGTTTAATCCAGCCACCAAGATTATCGTCTATACCCTTTGATAATAAAGTAGCTAAACTGTCGGATAAAGCGTGGATTTTAACATCGTAGTTTTCTGTAGTAAATCCTTTGTTAGCCCTAATAAGCTTTTCTCTAATTTCTTCAGCACCTAAAGAATCTCTAATTTGTTTAGCCATAGATTTAACACCGACACCGTAAGAATCAGTCATAACCGGGCCTTTAAGAATAGCCTTAGTTGCTCCTTCTGCTTGAGCAAATTCAAACAAACCCTTTAAGTCCGCATATACTTCTTCAAGGCCGACTTTACCTTCAAAGTTACCGTCGTTAATCCTCTGAACAATGTAATTTTCAACGTGCTTATAAGCGTTATTTACTGCTGTACTGTGGGCTTCATTAAACGCGCCTTGTTCAAGCTCTGGGGCAGATCCTTTAATCTTTTCCCACAAAGAACCAAAATCTGCCTTTTGTCCCATTACTATTGCAAGCATAATATTAGAACCTGAAGAATCGGCATCCATGTAAGAACTAGCTACAGCAGGGAAAATTTCTCTAACAATAGCTTTTTTATTTTCGTCATTTAATTTAGGAAATTCTTGAACCATCCACCCCATAAATTCGTCGTTATCTTTAAATTGCTGTTCTGTTAGGTTTTCTATTTTTTGCCTCGACATCTTATTATAAGCCTTACGGGCGTTATCTACTAACCCAGTATAACCGTAAATAAGTTCATGCGAGAGGTTAATTGCGTCTTCAAACGTTCCTTGTCTAGCAATCATAGTCTGGAAACCAAAACCAATACCCCTAAGAACGTGCCTACCCTCAGAATCTTTATAATTCCAGTTAGGGGAAGCAGCCGCTTCGTTGTTAAACTTTGTCATCATAGTAGGAAGACCGACAAAGATAGCATCGTGAATAGTAGCCATTAATGCCGGTGTCACGGCTGCGTTCATTGCTTGCTGATATTTAATTTGTCCTGCAATGCCTTCACCAAAGTTTTTACCGATAATATCAAGATCAGGTCCAGCAACCATCCAACGGGGGACAAACGAAAGACCTTGCCGTGGTAATGCGGACCTAACAGCTTCGTTTAAGAATGCCTGTTCAGGGAAATCTTGTAACCAAGCTTCAAGCTTATCGTAAATATCTTTCCTACCAGCAGCGTCTAATTCAGGATCATCTAATTTACCAAGTAACCAATTCATAGCTTGATCTGCTGAAGCTCTTTCAAAGTTTCTTTGAATAACAGGATCAGAATCATGCTGAATAAAAATACCATCTTCGTTAATAGCACCTAATCTTCTTGCTACTGCTGGTCCTTTTTGTCCAAGGATAACTTCTGCTTCAGCTACCTTATTAGCATAGGGACGGTCACTAGATAAGGCAGACAAGACAGCGTTAGCTGCTCTCTTAGGGCCAACCCAATCAACAGCATCTGTTCCGCCCCCTAACTGGCTAAAGTCTCTAAGTTTTTCTTGACCTTCGGGAATAAACTCGTTAACAAGATCTAAAAGCCTATCAACTCTTTCTTGTCCCCTTAGACTATCTACCGCTGCTTTAATACGCTGAGAACGAGGTCCGTCGCCTTTTAACATAAAGCTAATACCATTTAATAGGTCACCATTAAAGGCTTGTACCCATGCGTCTCTTGTAAGGTTACCTTCTAATCTATTTCCTGAGTATTCACCGTTTTGTCCTTTTTCCCTAGCATACGCCTGCTTACCCGCTTGCTGTCCCTTTAATGACTCCATCAGGTTTCTAAGATCTCCCCCAGAACCGTAAACATCTTTAGCATAAGGAAGCTTTTTACCGAAGTGAATATCCCTGTTTTTTTCAAAGCCTTGACGAAGGATTTCTCCAAGGGTTTCATTAGAAGTTTTAATTCTTTCGATTAAGGCTTGAACAACTTTATCACCGTCGTAACCAGATCCGTTTTTAGACCCAATAGCAATATCATCTAAATTGGCAATAAACCCGTATCCTTCTTCAGCCGACTCAAGAATAGAAATAAGATCTTTTCTTGAAATAGTAGAGTCAACGTGGAAACCAGTTACAGGATCGTGCCACCATTTAGACGTTGCTAATAAGTGACCATTAAGCATTGATACAATTTTAATTAATGGACGAGTGTGGGCGTAGTCGGGTCTAGTTTCAATATCAAGACGTTTACCCTGCATATCAACCCATTTTTGTTTAATGCTTTCCCAGTTAGCTTCAACAGATTTTTTAAAACCTTCGTTTAACCTTTTAACAGCATTCTTTTTCTTAATAAACTCAGATCGAAGCTTATTAATTTTAGCTGAGTTTGTACCTTCTTTAGCCGCTTTGTCCCAACTAGCGTAAGCGTCTTGCATTTCAGTCCGAAGTTCACTATAATTATTTTCTTTTTTCAATCTTCTAATTTCAGCTAATTGAAGTTTTCTTTTATTATCGTTAGCTACTTTTTCTAATAAATCCTGTACTTTGTTTTTTACTAAAGTAAGCTGTTTCGGTGTTTTAACTTGTCCTTCAACGTCATCAAAAACATCCAACATTTCTCTAAGGCTATTAGTAAATTCAGGGCTATTCTCGAAATGATCCGCTAAGAACTCAGCTTTCCACTGGTTAGTTTTTGATTTTTTAAAACCTTGCACACCTTCTCCGAGAGAATTTAGAACATGCTTACCTTGGCTTTTAAGAATACTTTCGTAATTTCCTTCTTTAACCTGAGCCATAAGCTCCCCAAGTTCTAGCCGAGCTTTTGCAAACGTTTCCGTTACTAACTCAGGATCTTGGTTGTAGATAAGTAAGTCTTTAACAGAAACAGTTTTGTTTCGTTTGGCGGCATCAATCATAATGCTATTAACATACGTATCAATTCTAGTTTCTTTAAATGCTTTTAAGATTGTTTCTTCATTTGGATTATTAATAATCCTATTCATAAAGTGCATTTCTTCGAGGGTATAATCTTTAGAAGCTCCGTGATCTAAAAGAATTTCTTCCATTTCTTTAGCAAGCTTTAAAGCCCCGGCTTGATCTAAATCAATATCATTACGTGAGTTTTGGTTCCAAACTAAAGCAGCCTCTAAAAACTCACGGTCAACTTTATTTTTAATATTAGGAATAATACGTAATAACTCGTCACGGCTAAAGTAAACACCGGGAGCAAAAAGCTCAACCATATGTGTCCATTGACCCGGCTCTAATTCTTTAATGCCTGTAATCATCGGAGGAAGGTTATTAGCGTTTGGCGTATCGCCTCTCATTCTTTCGTTAAGAACTGTTTTTCTAAACCACCCTACCATTTCAACAAATTTCGTAGGATTCTGTTGCCAATATAACATAGCTTCAGAGTTAAGCTCAGATCTAAGTTGTCCTAAAGTTAACT
>TARA_R100001463_G_scaffold7515_5_pt1 | contig 12865 bp, 2 predicted proteins | sample TARA_R100001463 | Tara Oceans TARA_R100001463 (sample SAMEA2622242) | marine metagenome | biome: marine biome (ENVO:00000447); feature: deep chlorophyll maximum layer (ENVO:xxxxxxxx); material: "saline water (ENVO:00002010), including plankton (ENVO:xxxxxxxx)" | depth 40 m
TAAAGGGCCGTCCATAGTTTCATCTAAAAGTCTACCCATAGGTTTAAAACCTCTAATAGCTCCATCTAATACAAGTTTGTTACTAGCATATATAAGAGGTACATTCCACAAAAGAGTATTAAAACCATGCGCTTTAGTCTGAGCATTAAGAAGATCTAACTCTTCTGTATTAGGAGCTCTGCCTAATTCATTTTTAAGTTCTATATATAATTCATCTTGAAAATCTTCTTCAGATAATCCTGCTTCTAGTTTACCTTCAGCAATAGCCAAATTAACAGATCTAAAGTCTCTATAAAATCCTCCAAAATATCTGCTAGTTTTTGCCATGTTTGTGAGATTTTCACCTCTTGTTGCTGCAGTTTTAATATGTCTCCATTGATATAATGTTTCAGGAGCAAATAATTTAAATAATGCGTTTCCAAAGTTTTTACCTCCTGCTCTTGCAGCAGCATAAAAAGTTTTAGCAGAATCTATATTCTTAAGTGTGTTAAATGTGTTTCTAATATTCCTACCAAAATCACCAACCATTTTTGAAGCTCTACCTAATGAACTTAATTTTTGTACATTTTTAGCAGTACCTAATGCTTTAGCACCCAATGATCCACCTGCTGTAGATGGTGCAGCTAATGTAGCAGCTCCCCATAATACTGCTTCCTCTACGGCCATACTGCTTATTATACCTGCTGTATATGCACTATTAAGAAATAAATCATTCCAGAATGCTCTATGTCCACCACTGGAAGATCTACCTATTCTATGAGCATCTTGAAATTTTCTAGCTCCTACATAGTCAGGTTCTGCTATATCTCCTGTAAACCAATCCTCCATGGATCTCCATCCTGAAGTAAAAGCCGTTCCAAACATTGCGCTCCATTGACCTCTTGTTCTAGCAAAATTATCCCAATAACTAGAGTTAGCTTGATAGTATGCATCATTGTTTGCAAAAGGATGAAAACCTAATTCTTGAAAATTTGGATGTCTATAAAACCTATCTAATTCAAATCTTCTTACACCAAATGTATAAGGATCTTGATATCCTGGTGCAGGATCATCACCTGCTAAATCAACTGCCTTTTGACCTGATTGCATCATAAATATGTTTCTTCCATTTGATGAACCTAAATCAGGAACTCCTGAACTTTGATTAAACGGATCAAAATTAGCAGTTGCTCTTCCAGGAAAAGGGTTGTATGAACTATTTGTAAAACCAAAATCATAACCTATACCTTCTAAATCCACAGATACTTTATTAAACATATCTAAATATGATTGATCAACTTGTGCATCTAGCTGTCCATATACTTCTGTAGCTTCATCTATTGCATTAGCAATAGTGTGATCATCAATACCTGATAAATCAGGATATGGTTCGTTTAAATGAATATTATACGGGGATGATACATTAGGACTTTGAAGTTCATTTTGAGACATGGGTACTTCAACTTGTTCTGGAGAAATAGCTTCAGCTGTTGCATTAGGGTTAATAGCAACATCTTCTACAGGAACAGTATTCTCTATAGATTCTGTTAATGAAGATTCATCTATATTTAATGCAAGTTCTTCAGCCATTGGATTTATTTTTTAGTTTGTTGTGATATATTTTCTATAGCTATTTGTTTTAAAGCTTCTTCTGTTTCTGTTCTAAGATTATCTAAAGCCCATTCATCATAAACTTGTGGATCAGTAATCCATCCATCAGGAACCATATTTCCTGATTCTTTATCATAACCATAAGTATTTATCTTTCTCATGTATTTGTTTTTACCAACTTCAAATATGTAGAACTCACCTCCTCCATCAAATACATCTCCATAGGGTGATGCATTTTGTTTTATGTATGATCCAACGCTTGATCTAGGTCTATTAACATATTTAAAAGGACTAGAATCATACTCTTCACCTAAAAATACTGTATAACCATTCTTCATAATCTCTTTAAATTCATCAGCTTCAAATGGTGCTGTCCCTCCAGCCTCTGATCCACTAAACTTTTTAGAATATTCTGGTGGAAAAGTAACGTGATATGCAGCCCATCCAGGATTATCTACTCCACCTGCTTCTTCTACATATTCTATATTAAGAACAGGGTGTCCAGTTTTATCATCTCTTTTACCATAATCTGTAACTAAATCACTTTGAATAAAATCATGAATTAATTTTACTTTATTATAATCCTCTTTGTTATTTCCTATAGAATATTTAGAAGGATCAGTTCCTCTTTGATCTCCAATTGCAAAAGTATAATTTGCTTCTGGCATATTAGGTATATCAAAAAATACTATTTTTGCCATGTTAGCTGAATTAGGTTCTTTTACAACATGATCATAATGTGTACTATAAGTTCTAAATAGACTTGCTCCAGATCCTTCATAATCTTGGCCTGTCCATGATTGTCTCCAGCTAAAGCCTGGTAAACCATTTTCTGATGATAATTCATCATTCATTATGTTTATCATATTGCCCATTTGTCCTCCCTCTCCAGACTCATTTGGATTCTTATTACCATCATAATATTTTGCAGCATCTTTTCTTGCTTGTTTTTCATCAAATACCCATTCTCCTCTCCATTCATCTGGGAATGTCCAAGACTGACCTAATGTTAAACTTCCAAATGCTACAGCCTGACTTGCATTTCCTGGTTGTGGTATTTCAAAACTCCAATATTTTTTCATCATTGGATATTTTTCAAAAACTTCTGGCCAATCTTCATGGTCTGCAAATCTAGGTGTTTGACCAAGTAAACCAAGAGGACCAGCTCCTGAAGTTTCTTTATTATTTTTTATCTTTTTATCATTAAGAGCATTAGCATATTCCATTGGACCTCTTGCTGAAGCTACAAACATTTCTATATATTCTGCTTTAGCTGGTATTCTTCTTGTTGTATTATCTAAATTATCATATTGTTGATACTCTGGATCAGAAATCCAACTCTCACCTCTATGGCCTTTGTGATCAAGTTGATGATTTCTTCCACCCCATACATTTGCAGGAGTCTCTATTGTAAATGGATTATAACCATCTTTATACATTGCAATTTCTCTTTCTGTAGGCATTAAAGTAGGATAACCAAATTGTGCATTGTTTTTACTGCTCGTTTTTGTCATTGAATAATTATATGCTTCAGTATATGCTTCTTGCATTTCTTCACTAACCCTTATAAATTCAACCTTTTGTAAACTAAGACTGTTATATTGATTTTTTAATAAAGATTGTAAAGTTGGATTATTTTTAAGTTCAGGAATTTCAGTGAAACCATATGATCCAGATTCTCCAGGTTCCATAGTTACAAACATTCCTTCTACTCCTTGCCATATTCTATCCCATTCTCCTTTGTTTTGAGGTAACTGTAAATCTTTTAAAGCTTCATCTATACTTGCTGTTTTTTCATATGCCTGTGAATTTTCATTTTCTTTATGCATGTACTTAATGGTAGTACCTGCATTACCAAATATATCTGAATTGTTTGCTGTATTAGGTAATCCATTTGCAAACATTTTTATAAACTCTATTTCATTACCTCTTATTTGATTAGCACTTTCTTTCTGTTCTTTTCTATTAGTTTCAAAAGGATTTCCGTATAAACCTGTTTCAGTACTTCCTCCATATACTACATCTCCTGGTCCCACTTCAACACCTGTTCCGTCTCCAAACATTAAAGGTCCTCCTGCTGAAACTTGAGAAGCTTCTAACTCAAACTTTCTTTCTTGCAGATCCCAAGCATTTTGAGCTTTGGCATTAATCTTATCCATATCTATTTCATACTGCATTGCTTTTAATGCTTTGTCATACTCAAACTTTAACTCCATTTTGAAGTACGGATTTTCTTCTATAGTTCTTTCTGCTCCTATTTGACTATATGCTGTTGCAGCTTGTGCTAATAAAGGTCCCATTTCCATACCCATATATGTTGCATATGCTAAATTCATTAATGCACTTATATCTTCAGCAGGACTTTTTTGATTCTTAACTCTTTCTTGAGTCATGTTTACAGTAGCTTCTGCAATAGATAAATTAAAAATCTTTTCTTGAATTGTTTTTTCTTCATCACTTCCAGGTATAATACCCTTAGTTTTTTGATAATCTTCCCATCTTTTAAGGATGTTTCTATCAGCCTCAACTCTTGTTGTTTGTTCAGCTAAATCCAGTTGCTCTTTATCAGTACCTGTTTTTAATATTGTTTCTGCCCAATGCTTTTTAGCAGCATCAATACTTCCATACTTTTTAATATTATTTTCATCCTCATAAAATTCTCTAGCTCTGTTATTTGCTTGTACTAAATATCCTCTATTTACAATAGGATCTTTCAATAACATACCTTTTAAAAAATTCATTGCTGGATTATCATATATAGGTATCTTGTTTCCATTTGCATCAAGCTTCTCTGTTTTACCATCTTCTTCCATCTTATACCCTATCTGTCTTCTGGTTAATGATGTGCCATTCTTTTGAGTTATTATCCATTGACCATCTTCAGAAAATGAATCTGCTGTCATTGATAATTCAGATTCTTTTAATATTTCAAAAGCTCTTTCATATAAGTTTGGATTATCAACATACTGAGGAAGACCTTGAGATAATGCAGCTTCTGGTGTTGCTGCCTTATAATCTTTCATTTGATAATTTAGATTTTGGATACCATCTTGCCACCATCTATCATTGTCATTTTCATCTGGAGACTTTGCATAAAAATTAGCAGTATCCATTTGTTTTTTAAACTGATTGGTAAAAGCCATATCTTTAACCAAAGCTTTATCTTCAAAGAAAGGTCTGAATAAAGCTTTTGCAGCATCAACATTTGGTGCTAAAGAAAGATCCATTCCTGAAACTTGCTTTAGACCATTACTTAACTGATTAGCATATTGTTCTCTTTTAGCAATATTGTCTTCTCTTGACATGGGAGCATACACAACTCTGCTGTAAAGATCATTAAGCTGTTTATAGTTTGTATCATACCTATCCTGTCTAACATCTAAAACATCAGATAGAAATTTATAATCTGGTTTAAACGGTTCCAGTTTCGGTATATAATCTTGTACTCCTTTTATATAAGTTGCCATAATACTAAGATACTAAAATTTTATAAGTTTTTAATTTTTTCATTCTACACTTTTTAAGTTTAATTTCCCAATCTTTTCACAGAAGAGAACCAATTTCTAAGTTGATTACGTTTTCTTTGTAATCTTCTAGCTCTTGTTTCACCGCCTCTACGTCCCCATCCAGCATTCATTATAGTTTGCTGATCTTGTTGCCCTGATGTTTTTCCTGGTTGTGTTGCTGTAGATTTATATCCTGGAATTTTTTCTACTGGAATTCCTGCTTCTTTTAATGTTCTATATTGATCAATGTAAGCATCAGCACTATTTTGAGGAGAAACATAATTAGGATCTGCATAAAAATCTTTAGGATTTGTTACGTGAATCATACCCCCTGTTTCCGGATGTATATTAAAATTAGGATATATTGTATTAAGATTATACGTATTAGCCATGTTAGTATAAGCATTTTGTAATTGTGCTGTAATCTTTTCATTAGCTTCTCTTAATGCGTTGTCATAATTTTGCTCTGTTAATACTGTATTATCATATAATTGTTTAGTTTCATTATTATTTAAAACTTGTGTTTTATATTTTATCTCAGCATTTTTAGCTGCCACTGTATTAGCAATAGTAACATTATCACTTTGAACCTTATTCATTGCATCAGCTATTTGTTTAGCTGCTACACCTTGAGCTTTAGCTTGTACTGCTGCCGCTCTTTGAGGTCCTGAGAATGCAGATGCTGCATCAGCTGCTATAGTTGCTTGCTCACCAATGGCTGCAATTTCTCTTGTAGGATCTTTAAATACAGGTTCAATTAAATTTTCAGAATACTTAGGAGCCCATGGGTAATATTTCTTTAGACTAAATTTAGCATCCATAGCATTAGCAATTCCCATTTCATCTTGAATCCAAAATTCTGGTTCAGGCATTACTGGGTCTGCAGGCTCTGGAACTTCTGGTTCTGGAATAGGTTCTGTACAAGAACATCCTTCTTCTTTTTCTGCATCCCATGGAATAAATTGTCCTCCTGCTTTTTCACATGCTTCTTTTATTTGAGCAGCATTTGTACATTGTTCAGCTGGAGTTTCAACAGTCTCAGACATGTTATCAAATTGATTAGCTGTATTATCTCCATATCTACCATCACCAATTGACATGTTTGTATCACCAAATCTAGCACCTTCATCTCCACCTGGACCTGTAGCTTGAAGATCTGCATAGGTAATATCAGGATTTTCTGCTAAAATTGATCCTGCAATATAACCATCTTGCATATGTTCTGTTTGCTCTGAAGTAAGTGCTGCTCTAGGCTCTCCATTTTCATCTGTAAAACCAAGAGTATCATAGTTTTGATTATAGTACCAATTTGGATCATCATGTTTTATAGGATTACCTTCCTCATTTGTTTTATGTTTCCAAAATCCTTTATCTCCTTTTTCCATACAACCCTCACTACCTTCTTCACAAGGCTCCCATTCATATGAACTATCCCAGTTAGGATTATTCATTCTTGTTTCTTCATCTAATGTGTCTTTAAATGCCTTATTAGTTTCTTGATAATGAGAATAAAGGGCATGATATTCTTCAGGAGGTAATACATCTTTACCTAACTCTTCTCTTCTGATTCTATAAGCTTCATATCTTTTATCTCTATAGTCTTGCTTGTCATCACTGTTATAGTATTCACTCCAATCTTGATGATCTTCATATACATAATTTTCTGAAGTTGCTTCTGTATCTTCTCTACTAGGTATATTATTTTGTTGCTGCCAAGTAGATTGTACAACTGCATCATTATATTGCTGATCGTAAGCTGCAAGAATTACATTATATGCATTTGGATCACTAGTTTGTAATGCTTCAAGTTCTTGAGCATTATTAATAACCCTTCCATCATTTAACTCTATTGGATATATATTACCATCTGTTTCTATACCACCCTGTGCTTTAGTAAGTTCTCCTCCTTTTTTCATTGTATCTAATGTATCCCCTGTAGCAAATTGAGAACCCACATAATATGGATTATTTGTGTTATACCAATCTAAATCATAACCTCTAGATCTTACAAACTCATCATCTACACCTTGATATATATTTGGATCTCTATCAACATCATCATCTTCAGTATCATCATTATCATACGGTTTGTCTGGAGATTGATCACTTGGATATGTGTTATATGTTATTAAGGTAGTAGCCTTATCATCATCTTCATCATTATTTAGATTTTCTGTTAATTCTTTATTAATATCTTCTTGATTTTTAATAATACCTGTAGGATCTTCTCCATATATATTGTTATATGCTTCAGTATATTCAGGAACTGTTTCATGAGGAGGTGTTCCTCCTTTTTTAATATGCTCTTCCCAAAGTGTAACCAATGCTGGATCTAAACTAGTGTTTTGATTTCCTGTTTGTGAAGCACCTGCTACCATTTCAGGAGGACCATCATTAGAACCATCATTAGAATTTGAGCCAGTAAAACTTGCTCCTGCTTTCATAGGTATATTTCCACTCTTAAGATCTTGGTTGTTAAAGTTGTTTTGCTGAATTTGTGCAAATATTTCTTGTATCTTTTCATTATTTAAATTTGAAATAGGAGATGTTTGATTAGGAATGCTATGTCCTAATCCTCCTGTTTGATCAACAGGCATTGATATATCATAATAAGACCTAGGATCAAATCCGCCTCCTGGTTGATATCTAGGCATTTCACGTCCTCTTCTAGCCGCATCACCATCTCCTGAAACACTATCACCTATATCAGCAAGTAATCCACCATCACCATCACCATCACCGCTAAATAATCCATCACCGTCACCATCTCCACTGAATAAACCTCCACCATCACCATCATTGCTAGCAAATAGTCCATCACCATCACCACCTCCATCATCACCTGTAAATGAATCAGCAAAGTTAAAACTACCATCTCCTCCGTCTCCTCCTGCAAGTTCAGGTCCATATGCTGTATCACTAGAACCAAAAGAATCTAAAGAAGGATCATCTTCAGGTGCTCCATAAAAATCACCAGAAGCTTCACTATTATAAGCAAGTTCTTCTTCAGCAAAATCATAGTTATTAGCTTGCTCATTTCTTATTGCATCACCAGTTAAACTTGCCGCCATTGCATGAGGATTTGTTCCAGGTGCTGTATTCATAACTGAATCTACAATGTTATTGTCACCTTCACTCCCCATAGGTGCGTTAGGATCATTCATAGCTGCTATAGATCCTTCAGCATGTGTTACTTCATCTTTAACATCGTTAACAACATCTGTAGTATCAGCAGCTGCTTTTCTTGCTTTGTTTGCACCATCTGCTAATTTTTTAGCATCTTGTAATCTTTTGTTAGCTTTTATAGTATTAGTGGCTACTTGAGTTCCTGGAACTATTGATAGTGCATTAACTGCTAAGTTTTCAGCATTATCTGCTATAGCTGCATCATCACCTAACCCCACTGATCCTGCAAGTCTTGCTGCAGAAATACCTGTATTAGCTGTATCAAAAGCTGCTCCTACTGGTCCTGGAATATTACCTGCTAATGACACTGCATCTTGACCATAGTCTAAAGCTTTCTGTCCTATCTTATAGAATGAACTATTTTTATAATCATTCATTTGACTTTGTACAGATTCTTTATATTCAGCTGCTTTCTTTGCACCATAATCCCACATATCTTTAAATCCAAACCCTGTTCCAGCTTTTGGTAAGTAGTCACCACCAAATCTAAATTCTGATTCTTCAGGTGGAGATCCTTCTGGAGAAACTTGTGTAGGTTCATATTCTACTGTAGTTTGCATCATTGGATCATTTAATCTTTGTTGCTCTGCATTTATAGCTTGATCTTTATGAGCTTTAGCCATTAGTGCTTGTAATTGCATTAATTTTTCTCTATCTTCTGGAGGCATTTGCATCATCATTTTTTGCTTTGCTTCTTCTTCAGAAATTTGTTCTACTTTCTGAGAGAACTCCATTGGATTTATTCCTTTCTTTTGCAAATAAGGATATGCTGCTAAAGGGACACCATCTTCAAATTCCTTCTTTGCTTCTTGTAAAAACGCTAATTGAGATAGTGATTCTTTATTTTTTTGAAGCATGTACTCTGCAGTGTCTCTTGCTATCTTATCTGAATTAGGATCACTTAATACAGCTATATATTTATTTAATTGATATTTTTTAGAAACATCAGCAGGTGTTAATTTTTTCTTAGAATCAATTCCCATTTCTGCTAATTCATAACTATCAAGCTTCATACTTCTTGTGTCTGAATAAATAAAAGATTGTGGTGGAACATTTAAAGGAGTTCCTCCATGTGTATGTCTACTACCTCCTATATCATATAATTCAAACTCTCCGTCATTATTCATGTCTGTTAAAACAGTCTCACCTTTTTCAGCTTCTAAATTTGCTTCAGATCTAGGAGCTTCTTGTATAACATTATTTACCTTTGAAAAAGGATCTAAAGATGTCATTGGCATTCCTTCTGCAAAATCAAATTGTGGTACACCAATTAATCCGTATGAGCTATCCTGATCACCAGTAGATCCACCTGATCTCATGATCTTTCCGTTTACAACATTGTAACCTTTTGGTAATGAATTTATTTTTACTTTCATGATTTAGTTATTTCTAAGTCTGCACCTGCAGCAATTAATTCTTTATATTGATTTATATCTATTTCAGCTTCACCACCACCTTTATAAAAAGACCCCCCATATCTTACATTTTGTGAAGGTATATAGTCTGACATATCATATCCTTGATTTTCCATGTTATTAATTTGATTAGTGTCCTCGTGACCCTGAAAAGCATTTTTTGTCTTTGTAGGATCTGCAATATTATTTATCAACCATACTATATCATCAAATTTATATAGTTGCTGTAAGTCTCCTATATTATCCATTATTGCCGGATCTCCTTCTTCTATTAATTGCTCAAGCATTTTTGGAGTAAGTTTATCTTCTAAAGGGTTATAGTATCCTTCTTCTCCATTAGCATCTCTTAAATACATGATAGATCTAAATGAATCTAATCTAGATAAGACTTCCGTATGATTACCAAGATAATTTAAATGTTTATCACTATATTTTGAATTTTTCATAGTCTCCCAATCTATTCTATTTAGCATAGCATTTTCATCCTGATCTGATATTAATCTTTTAGGACCTTGATTATATTTAGAATTTTCACTAGTTCCTGGTAACCTATAGTAAATTGGTTCTGCTACATCGTCTACAAAATATTCATCTGCAAGAGTTCCTATTGGATTTTTATTAGTTGGTGCTCCAGGTTTTATAAAGTGCATAAAGTTATAATAAGCATCATCTACCCAATCACCCATACCAGTTCTACTCCAATAATTAACAGGTCTATTTGCTGAATGAGATACTTCATGAGCACTTAAACCTTCTTTTAAACTTTTTGTATCTTCATCTATACCTAATGGATAAATTTTAATTTTTCCATCTGATCTGGAAGATGAGGCTCCAGTACCTTCATTACCTTCTTGGTTGTTTATAAAATCTACTTCTAGATCTTTTAAATTTTCTAATCTATTTTCTAAAATGAATTCTGCTTCTTCTTCAGATACACCACCCGGCCTTGATAACATTTCTTTTGCCATCTCAGATTCCTGCCAAGCTTTTATAAACTCATATTCATTTTCATAGTCTGTATCCATTTGATGCTGATCATATTCATCATTATCAAGTACAATTCTATCCTCATCAACATGAGCATGATCTGATCCCATAAAATCACCACCCTCATGAAAATTGTATAGTTCACCTCCATCTCTTTTAGTAAGTTTTCCTAAATGAAGTTTTCCATCCTTAGTCTCGTATCTTTCATAGTCTACAACATTACCATATTCATCTATATATCCATGCTCTTCCATTTTCTGATTCAGTAAGTCCATATCATAAACTCCATCGTCTCCTATAATTTCAGGATACAAATCTGTCATATAACTATAAACTTGCAATTTGTTATCTTGTCTTAAGATACTATCACCTCCTATATGAGTATTAATTTGAGAAGACATGATAGTATCATTAACATTATAATCCATATCCTTTAATATGTTTAATGCTATTTTATCTTTTACTCCCCAATTATCAGCATAAATTTTAGAAGCATCTTTTATGTCTTCAAAATTACCATTTTGTGCTTTAGGTAAACTACCTCCATCTCTTGCAAACATAGCAGCTCTTTTAGCAGCTTTAGCTTCCCATCTGTCAACAGTTCCATCTTCATTAGTATCATGAGGATCAAAAGCTACATTCTCTTGTGTTGATTCTTCACGGTTTCTTACAGGAAGTTTATTTGAAACCTCTACAGGAATTTCCTCAACATTTCTTTTCTCTAAACTAATAGCTTCCTCTCTTGGTCTATTTAAAATATCTACAGTTTCCTCTTCTTCTGCTATAGGTTCTACATCAAGCTCATTTGATTCATCATAAACAAACTCCTCGTCTTGAGGATTCATTTCATTCATGTAATTATCATATTCACCAAAAGCATAATCATCCATGTTATATCTTGATCTAGTAGGAACACTTGGATCTATCATGCTTCCCTCTCTTTGTGCTTCATAATTCATTGCACGGTATATGTCATGTACTTGCATTGGATCAAGTTCTTGTCCAGCAGATTCTTCAAATATACCTTTAAGCTTGTTAAAGTTATCTGCATTGCTATTAACATACCTTTCTTCATCTTTATCCCATTTACCTCTTCTGTCTATTTGACGAACGCTGTAATTAGTATTAAATATATCATCTAACTGCTGTTCATTAAAAGTTAAAGGTTCTTCAAAACCATAAGTTTGATCTGAGTAATATCCTTTATAACCATCTTCTGGATTATAACGTCTTCTGCTTCCTGCCCAATTGCTATAGTTTTCAGATTTTCCCCAGTTGCCTGCGTTATCACGTTGACCTGGAGTCCAACTATCTTTACCTTGTAAAGGGTTATAATTATAATATTCTACATCACTATCCCAATCCCCTGAAGGAGATTGATATGTGTTATAATAATCTGTTACAGGTATTTCTTCTTCAGCATCTCCTTGAACCCATACGTCTTCTCCAAATACTTTATTTGTCATGAATCTATCATCATTAGTGAAATCATCATTCCAATAAACATCTTCATGAGGATACATTAATTCTTGCCATTCTTGATCTGTATATTGACCATGATCATCTGTATCATATTTATCATGTAACTGTCTCCACTCATTAATGTCTGTGATATTAGATTCTAACCCTGTTGCAGCCTTGGACATTTCTGTTCCATATCTACCCATTCTTGCAATTACTTTATCATCAGGTCTAAATATACCTGTATTAACATCATAGTCTCCTTTAGATCCTGAAAGATCAGCTTCAGTTGCTTCATACATATTATCAGCCAAATAAGCTTTTCTCATTTCCCTCTGTCTCTTTTTTTCTTCTTTTGCCTGTAAAAGTCTATTTAAAGGTTTTGCAATTCTAACTAATCCTGATCCAATTTTTTCATATGTTTGTCCAACTTTAGTATGTCTGAAAGGTTTTCTATTTGCTCTCTTTTCTTTTCTGTCCATCTTTCTATTCTCTCTAGCCTCTTGTCTTTCACTTTCTTCATATTCTTCTTCATCAAAACCATCATCTTCTGGTTGCTGATCTTGTTGTTCTGCACCTGGAGGTGTTTCTTCATCATCTACTATCTCAGCATTAATTGGTTCATATTCTCCATCTTCAGGCATATCTGCATTATATGCTGCTTCTTGTTCTGGTGTTTCAAATCTATCTTCTATATTTGACATTGGTTCACCATCACTA
>TARA_R100001463_G_scaffold50576_3_pt1 | contig 12841 bp, 15 predicted proteins | sample TARA_R100001463 | Tara Oceans TARA_R100001463 (sample SAMEA2622242) | marine metagenome | biome: marine biome (ENVO:00000447); feature: deep chlorophyll maximum layer (ENVO:xxxxxxxx); material: "saline water (ENVO:00002010), including plankton (ENVO:xxxxxxxx)" | depth 40 m
GTGTCTGACGCGGGGAAAAACATCCTATTATCACTACCTTTTACCACATAACCAGAACTATTAATCTGTATATCTCCAGCATATAAGTGGGTTGAGCCACTTACCCCACCTACTACAGTTAGTTTTGTATTAGGTGTTGATGTTCCAATACCAACATTACCTGTTAAACCACTGTTAGATATATGACCACTTGTACTTGATGACCAAGATAATCCAGGAATAGATACTGTCCCCCCACTAGAAGCATACAATTTAATGATAGTATTATCTATAGTTCCAGCTGTAACGTATACATCACCAGAAAAAGCAACTGGACCCCAACTTGCATTACCAGATGAATCAGATAGTAAAACATAACCATCTGCTTGATTCCCATCTAGATACCTTAAGTTATTGTTAACTATTAGTGGGTTTGGTGTACCCCCACTTAGATTCTGAAGATTACCGGAATTGTCTGTTTGTAATACAAACTGATATGTGTCTTTGATTTTTTGATTTCCTAAGTCCGCCATAGCTTAAAATATAATTTATTGGCTACAAAAGTGAACTTAATCTTGCGACCTTAACTTAAGTAGTAGGTTCTTAAGGTCTTGTTTGGTAAACTTTGACTCCTTTAGGGTAGGTTTAATTACTTTTTTCTTTTGTACCACCGGTGTGTCATTATTAATTTTTACGTTTACCTTAGCCTTATTTTCTTTAATGATTTTGTCAGAAGGTTGTTTAACCTCAACTGTTATATTTTTAGACTTTTTAATATCAAATTCAGAATTCCATGGGTTGAAATACATGTCGTCAGCAATTACCTCCAATTTCATTTCACCACCTTCTTTTAACATACTTAGTTTTGGTAGGTTAATTCTACAATTCCCATCAGAATTAATTTCTCCATTAAATATTAAATTTAAATCTTTACCTTCTAATATGACTCTAGCAAAAGCTTGGGATAGACTTGCTCCTTCTAGTTGGATGTCACATTCAAAGATGTTTTGTTTGTCTGAATATAATGTATACATTTATTTATCTTTATTAATAAATATACTGATTTCCGGCTTTTCCAAGAATCTTTCAATTAATTTAAAGTCCCCCGCCCTCACTCTTACATCAGGACGAAAATATTTAGTTTCTTCATATTCTTCTCCTTTGATTCTACATAATAGTTTTATGAAGGTTTTTTGGGTGTTTTTATCTTTATCCCTTAATCTTTTAAATTGTTCACTATACCCACCTCCTTGGGTTGGGGGTATTACAATTTTTATTAGTGTGCATATTTCCGACCAAGTAAAATCGGTGTTATCCCAAGCGATATCCCCTTCTTTCCATGTAATACAATCACTCATCTTTTTTATCTTTCTTAAACCAGTAGTCTATAACGTTCTGAAATGAACTTAAAAATCCGCCTATAATAATAAACAAGAGGTCACGAGTGGTTCCCGTAACCTCTTGAGTAAATATAAAGTAGACTAGTACCGCAAATAATGCTAGAAACATAACTGTTATGAAAGTTCTAGCAATATCCATTATCTATAACCAGGTATTACAAGTTCCGTTTTTACAACAACTAGTTTTTTGTTTATATGCCCAATATCCGGCAGCTGCCAATAATACTGTACCAGCCCATAAACATGTCCCGAATGTACAACCAGCTCCAACAGCTAGTACATACCCTCCGTAACAACATACATAACATTTAATTTTTTCCATTTTTTAATTTTTTTAATTTTTATTATTATTTACTCATGTTGAATCCCAACATAATAGAGATTCTCGCTCCCGTATTATAATCATATTCTTCATAAGTATAATTCCCGTTACCATCATAACTGTCTATTTCACCTGATAATTTTCTTCCTGGCATAAACACTAAATTTACAGGTAGATTTAACTTACCTGATTTGAAGTTGTATCCAATACCAAATACCATTCCTACACCTGATAATGATAGGTTAGGTCCCACACCAAATTCTAACCCTTTGTTAGTTCTTGCTCCGATTACTGATGTAGCTGATGGTAAAAATTTACCTTGTTCCATTCCTGCTACTAATACTATCCATTCTACAATACCTACAATCTCTCCACCACCGTCTGCAAATCTTGATTCCCATTGCCATCCGTATTGGGTTGTGAATGCTGGTCCTGTACTTCCATACTTACCATCTTCGTCATCATCAAAATCAAATCCTTCGTGTAGGAAGTCTGCGACTGGTCCTGCACCTATAAAGGTAACTCCAATTCTTGGTCCTGCTAATTTTTCTATCTGTGCATTGGTTACTATAAATCCTAAAGCTAATACCAACGTTAATAACATTTTTTTCATTTTTATTTTGTTTTAAATATTTTATTATTATTAATAATATACATCCCTCTAGGTAAGTCAACAAAGTCACATACCCACTCTCTCCCTAGAACATCAAATATTTTATTGTCTATAGGGTTTATGTTTGTGGTTTCTTCTAAACCTACCGTAAAACTACCTGTTTCAAATTTAATTTCTTCTTCAGTAGTAAATGTACCACCTTGTGATACTATATTACCTAAAGCGTCTGTTACTGTGTAACTTCCATTCCCATAACTACAACATATGCCGTCACCGTATGAATCTTCTATCTTAAAAGTAACACAAGTATTTGGTGGTATAGTACCTACTACTGGTGTTTGTGGTGTGGTTCCGTTTGATGCCAAGTCATTGTATGGTCCTCCGTTCATATAAGTAACACTACCATCTCCTATAGACCATGTAGTTTCTGAACCATATCTATCTGTTATTATATTTACAGTTAACTCCGTGTGTATATTAGTTAAAGGAGCTATCACCTCTATATTTTCTTCATCCCCATTTGGACGAGTATCTGTAATACCATTAGGTAAAACGACTTTAGCTGTCCAAGTTCCTGGTGTTGTAATCAAGTAATTAAGAGTAACCATAGTATGCCCTGCTGGAACTAAATTCCCTTGCCATTGTTGGGTATACATTAAGGTTCCGGAGGGGTCTCTTAGTTCTATTTGAGCTGATGTTAAATTAACATAAGCACTTGCATTATATATCTCTACTTCGGGTTCATTTCCGGAGGGACATATCTTCATTCCGTGATGTATTAATAAGGTTGCATCATCATTTTGATATTGAGACGTTAGTGTACAATTTAATACTTCATTCCAGAATGTCCATTTTTCATTCCTTTGTATTTCAGGAGCTATACCTGTTCCACAATGTAAAAATAAGGTTGGGTATCCAGCAAAAGTATAATTACTTGCAACTGAACTACCTTGACTATTGGGTCCTATTAGTGGGTAGGGTGTTCCAGTTGTCCAATTACCTTGTGAACCACTTGCACCATTTAAAAGTGATACTGAAGAACCTGCATCACCATCAATAAAGAACACCATAAATTCATCAGTTCCATCAGGACCAAAGTCATGATATAGTTCTTCCATAACACCTCCAGTGTGCCATGACCAACAAGGTCCACACCAATGAGCAGATATGTCTACTAATGTTGCTTTATTTGTGTAATTTGATAAGTCATAAGAGACTCCATTCATATCTGAAGCCGTCCATGTTTGTGCGTTACATTTATTTATTAGGAATATAGATAGTATTGTTATAAAAGATAATGTGCATAGTATTTTGAAGATTTCGTTTTCGTATTTCATATTTAAGGGGTTTAGTTAATTTATCTTAAAACGCGTCCATGATTACCTCATCGATTTTGTTTTGAACTTCTTTTTTAGTGGCTTCCATTGTCATCATAATATTTGCTTGAAATCTTGCTGCTTCTTCACCTCCACTGTATATAACAATGGTAGGGACAACCACTATTTTGTATTTGCTTGCTGCTTTAGTATTTTTTTGAATGTCAATAAATTTTGTTTTACATTCTTCTAGTTCGTTTACCCAAGTGACTTTATTTGCTTCATTGAATCCGGCGTTAAACTGTACCACACATATTCCATCACCCTCACAAGGAGATTGTGCAAATGTAGTTTGTGACATTATCATTAATAATAGTACTAACATATAACCTCCAAATATTTTCCAAACTGTGTAATCTTTTTTCATAATTAATTATTTCTTCTTTTGTCTATTACCCCACCTTTAACGTATCTTATACTATCCCAACTACCATCTGGATAATCTAACCTTTCTAATATATACACTATATCTTTTTTAATTTCAGTTATATCGTTTTGGGTGTTTTGAATTATACTATACATACTATCTTGGTATGCTATATCCTCTTCTGTAGGAATCCACATTTCTGATTCTTCATCTAATGGTGATGTTGGTATTACTTTTACTTCTTCACCTTCTACGGACCAAACGCTAGCTAAAACTAAAGTACTCAATAATACAACTATTATCAAGAGTACTGTTTTACGTGAGGTTAAACATATACTAGACCCGAAAAGTTCTTTTAGTTTTTTCATAGTTATCTACCGTAAAGTTTATCTTCTATCTTTTCTAATGTTTTCTTGATTTCTTCTACGTCTTTTTGAGTATCCATAATTGTTTGCCTGACTAATTGGTCTTTCATATCAAACTCCATTCTAGTTATTTCTGCTGGTGGTGGTACTGGTAATTCTTTTGCTTCTTGTATATCTGCTTGTAAAGCAAACCACATTCCAACTACAGTAGTTATAGCCGCTCCAATCCCTAATAATGTTTTTATTGATACCTGAAATCCAGTGTCTTCGTTTAGTTCTCTTGCCATAATTTTTTATTGTCCCTTAAAATACTCTATAATTTATCCCCGCACTAAATCCGTGCCATTCTCTATTCCAATACTTGTTATATGTACCTTCTATAAATACCCCTAAATTTTTATTGAACCAGTGTCCGAATACAATTCCAGCAGAATAATCTAACCACTGACCCCCAACAAACTTATGATAAGAGAATTCTCCACCATCATCATAATGATATGGCATTGCATTACCCCATGTATGTAACCAACTTGTTTTAGTGTATTTATAATAATCGAAACCAATAACTAATGAGTGTTGGATTGTATTATCTAGTTCATTTCTTTTCTTTTCTGTATAGTCTGATAATACTGTAGGTATGGTAACGGCTTCCCAAACTTCTGTACTGTTAGCTACCTCATTCCCTGATGGGTCATAATATATTTCACCACCTTGTCCATCAAATTCAACCGTGTATCCTTCTTCTAACGCTAAGAATGTATAATGTAAATTATTATTTGATAATAACCATTCTTCTAATGGGTCATAACCATAAGGTTCTGCTAATCTTTGGGCTGCTCCAATATTAAAAGTTAAATTTTCTATTTTTGGGGAATTATAAGTTAGTCTTTCTGAAGCTTCAAAGTATTTTATATCTGCAAATCCGTCTTCAAGATATTCTAATTTTACAATAAAGTGTTTGAAACAAAAATCCTCACCACAACCGTCATGTCCAACATATCTAATAAAATGGTGTTGGTCCAAGTATGTCTCCCCTTGTTGTCTTTTGTATTCACCTTGAAATAAGAACTCCACCTTATTATTCCATTTACCTATGGTTGCTGCATCTGAGTATGAGTTTTCTGTACCATTTTTAAAGGACTCTTTGGATTCATATCCAAATCTTTTTATCTTTCTAACCCCGAAAAGTACAGAATAATCATAAGGGGTTTCCACAATAGATGTTTGTAACCCATTAGTTACTGAAAATTGGTCCTCATCAGATAAAGAGGTTCCACCATTCACTGCACCATACACCGTACCGAACTTAAATAAATCTTTTATTTTTATTTGAGACCCTGTATGTTTAGAATCTTGAGCTGTAACTTGTAAACTAATTATTGCTAATATTATTACTATTATTTTTTTCATTGTTTAATTACTTTTTTACTATATCTAATACCATCATGAATTATAGACATATTATATATACCGTTAGATAGTTGGGATAAATCTAAACGTTTAACATTTGATTCACTAATCACCTTATTACCTATCATATCATAAAGTTCTACCTCTATATTTAATCTTGTTTCTATCGTTATCATATCTTTAGTTGGGTTAGGGTATACTACAATTCCCAATGCCGATATATCTTCAATTGCGGTTGGCCAACCCTGTTGACAATAATCATACATTGATTGACAACTAGCGTCCCAGTCATTTGTACAACAATAATCATCTACATCTATTACCCAAGCGTAACATCCATCGTTTAACCAATATGGTACTCCTGGTCCACCATAACACCCTGCACTATATAAACAGGATGATGAATCGGATACATTTGCCGCTGGATTGTAATTAAATGCTGAAACATCTGTACACCCTACTACTATCGTTATACATGAATTATCATCATAACAGGCAAACTGATTGTAGTTTAAAGCTGTTGAGTCTGTACAACCAGATATTAAACAACAACTGTTATCGTTAGTGTTAGCTAAAGGATTATAATTGTAAGCATTTGCGTCAGTACAACCATAGATGTATGGAACACATGTACCATTATCTGTATTTGCTAATGGGTCATAATTCCACATTGTTGAGTCGGTACAACCATTTATTATAGGGATACATGTTCCGTTGTCTACATTGGCTAAAGGGTCATAATTAAACATGGTTGCGTCTGTACAACCATAAACTACTAATGTTAAACAACTACCATCATCAAAATCTGCTGTAAATCCTTGATTATAAAACTCTAAGTATAGAGGGTCAGTACATCCAGGATTATAATAACAAGAGTTATCATTTGTGTTAGCTAAAGGGTTAAAGTTCGCCCCTAAAGCATCCGTACAACCATAAACAAATGGTTCACAAGTTCCGTTATCAGTATTAGCTAAAGGGTTGTAATTAAACATTGTATCATCCATACAACCATATATTGGTAATATACAAGATAAATCATCTGTATTTGCTAGTGGGTTGTAATTTAGTGCGATTGGGTTTGTACACCCATATACTATTGAGTCACAAGTTCCATTGTCGGTATTAGCTAAAGGGTCGTAGTTAAATGCGGTAGAATCCATACAACCGTATATAAATGGTTCACATGAACCATTATCTGTATTGGCCAATGAATTATAATTAAACATAGTAACATCTGTACATCCATATATGTAAGGTATACAGGTACTATCATTTGTGTTAGCTAAAGGATTAAAATTAAAAGCAGTGACATCTGTACACCCTAATACCACAGGTAAACAGGAATTATTATTTGTGTTGGCTGTTGAGTCGTAGTTGAATGCAAGGGCATCAGTACAACCAAATACTATAGGTATACAAGAACCATCAGAAGTATTGGCAGCTGGATTATAATTAAACATGGTATCATCCATACAACCAAGTATTACTGGTATACATGATAATGGGTCGTTTGTATTTGCTGTTGGGTTAAAGTTAAATGCTGTGGAATCCATACAACCGATTATAATTGACACACATGTGGAATCATCCACATTTGCTAAAGGGTCGTAATTAAACGCTAACGAGTTGGTACAACCCAAAACAATTGGTGTACATACGTCTGGCATATTTGCTAGTGGATTGTAGTTTAATGCTGTTGAGTCCATACAACCTACAATCCCATCAGTACAGTAGTCCCCACAATAAGGTACTCCGTTATACCTATAAGGGAATTGTAACATTGGGTCTGTCCATGAATTTGTCCCTCCGGATAAAGTAGTATCACCTTCAGGCCCTATTAAATAAAATCCACATTGGTTTGCGGTTGTTGAAGAGTTACCTGGAGCGAAAAACATTACTTCTACTGGGCTCATCGCACTTAAACTAATAGTAAATGATTGTGAGTAACCATCGTAAGGTCCCATCATAAATGGGCCTAAAACTGTCGTATCTTGTAATATACCTAACCAGGAACCAAACCACCCATCTTGAGCCGCATCCGTAATTACTAATGTGTATTGACATTGTGGTATTATCTCCATGGTATTTGCTATAGGGTCATAATCTGGTGAGGTAGAATCTGTACACCCCAATATAACAGGAGTCACACAGGATGAATCATCTACTGTAGCTTGAGGATTGTATTCTGTAAATCCTGGTGTTGTACAACCATATATAACATTAGGTATACATGGTGCTACTGTATATACAACAGAGGTGTCGTCACCAAAATTAGCATTTCCTGGTAGTATTGCTAATAAAGTATCTCCACATAATGTTTGTACTACTGCTCCTCCATCAGCACCACCATAACATGAACCACATAAACCATCACCAAACGAGTCAAATAAAGTAAACTCTATTACAGTACCATCTGGTATACATACTTCAGTTATTACTGGAACTCCTGGTATAGAGTAAGCTGGTGATGTAGCTAATACAGTTCCAGTTGTATCCGCAATCTCCCAAGAAGTTTCTCCTGGGTATGTATCTGGCATTACTGTTACTACTATATTAGATTCCCCGGTCACACAATTAGCTGGAGGCATTTGACATGAACCATCATCTGAATTTGCCCAAGGATTATAATTTAATGCTGTTGGGTCAGTACATCCAGGTATACATTCTTGTGTTGTCACAACTAAAGTATCAGTTAAACTGGAATCTGCAAGCATACCTAAGAAATAATATGTAGTATTATTTTGGGAGTTACTGTATAGTAAACCTGTATTAGAAAAGTTTGCTGGATAAGGATACCAAGTATCACCTAATGTATTTATGTCTGATGTTCTCGTGTAAGCTGCCATTCTACAATTAGGGTTTGGCATATTTGACCATTTATAGTGAACTTTGTTTTGTGGACCATCACAATAGTTTATAACGTAAAAAGTATCTAAACCAGCACAAGGTGGGTAGATACATGAACCATCATCAAAAGCAGCTGTCGAATCGTAATTTACAGCTAATGGGTCTAAACAACCTCCTGATGGTGGAGCACATGGTGCTATAATTAAAGTATCAGTATATAAAGAACCAAAATCACCAGAAACATACATAATTGTATCTTGACAATCATTCTGTATTAAAAACCACCCTTCTGGTGAACCACCCCATCCCGCTAAACCATCACCATAAGAATCAAATATAGAGGCAATAATAGTACCCCCAACTGCAATTGTGGTATCATATAAGAAGTTTGGTTGTGTAAGTGAGTCATCCCCTATTATAATAGGATAACCTCCAGGTGGTGTTATTTCCCAAGATGTTTCTTCTGGGTAATCATCAGTCATTAACTGTATGTTAATCCAACTGTTTTGTGCTGACAAATTTAATGAAATTAGTGTTAATATATATAGTAAAATTTTTTGCATAATTTAGTTTATCTATAAATATAGTTTAATTGTTAATTATTTCTAAATGTTGGTACCTGTATTTTTTTCGTGTGTTCTCAATTCTTTTACGTTACTATTCAGTTGTTGTTTCCAAGTTTTATATTCTGCTTTTAATTGTTGGGTTAACTTAGAATTAGGTTGGAGTCCCACATACTTTACCACATCATTTACTAGTGTATGGTCTTGTATTTCTTTTACGTCTTTGTGCTGGGAGAATTCTACTATTTTTTTGTCCATCGCTTCAAATAATAGATGTCTTATTTTTCTTAACTGTTTTTCAGTTATATCGTTCATCTCATTATAAAAACAGGTGTGTTAAGTCCCACATAAGAACCAATAACATTAAATTCCATAAAGTCTATAGCTTCCGTTCTTGTAAGACCATCTTTTTCCATCAATAGGACCACACACTTTTCATAATCATAAGCAACTAATGGTTCACCACCAAATTGTATACACATTCCTAGTATTGCATCGTCAAAACCATCAGCTAACATAGCATCTGGATTTATCTCCGCAATTTCTTCTATTGTTAATTTTGTTTCTTCCATATTAAAAATATAATAAAAATTATTTAAAACTGAACATTATGTTTCGTCGTCTATTTCTGGTATATACTGCATTCCAAAATCTAAATCAAATAAGTTCCCCCAACTACTTTGGTTGGAGGTTATATAGTCCATACAAGTATTTTCATCCACAAATGACTCAGAATAACCACTTAATTTTTCTGTTGCCGATAATACAACATAACCGTCATTACTTAAAAATCTAGAGTATACCTTTGTTTTATCTAAGTTATTAAAATTTGTTTGTGTATATAAGTAATAGTATTCCATTAAGCGTGTGTTGTACTTGTGGTTGAAGAACCGGCTAATGTTAATGTAGCACTACCTACTGTCGATACTGTACCGTTAGTTTCAAATCTCCAATATCCTATAAGGTTAGCAGCCATACTCGATGTTTGTAAATCAATCGGTGAACCGTCTGTTTCACCTACCCCATCAGTACCATTCCATATTTCTAATACCTCTGCTGCACTTAACTCCTTATCCCACAAACTCACCTCATCGAATAGGGTCGGAACACCATTACCTCCTTGTCCACTACCCAGATTCCAACTATTATTTCCTATTGCAAAATCTCTTGCCTGTGCTGCGTCCATACTTATGGTACCAGTATTATTTCCATTTGTGTAATAACCAGTACCTAAAGTTGTGGAATTCCAATAACCTTTAAAGTTTGCCTGACTCATAGATACACCCGTCCCTTTTGTAAGTGTAATTAAACAGAAACCATTCGAGTTGACATACCCATCATTTGTAGCTGACCAATAAGTATTACCTAAACCACTTGCTGTATTAGCGTTCATCCCATTAAGACCTTGACATGCATTATGAAAACACCAGAAGTTATTTGATTTTTGATTACTTGCACTTCTAAAACCCATATACAATCTATTGTTACTTTCATTATACCATACTCTCCACATGTTATTATGTACACTACCACCATCAGAGGCAATTAAATGAAATGAAGTATTAAGTGTATTCGTCCACCCTGGTTTAATCCAAAAACTTATAGACCAGGCATCAGTTTGTATGAGTTGAAAATCAGATGCCGTTGAGGATGCGTGAACTGCATCAGTTGTATTAGTAACACCATGAGAAAGAGATTGTGTGTTTGTAAAACCGGCACTATAACTTACACCATCTATTTTACTTATCAGAGTGCCCCCAACAGGTGCAGGACCAGTAGCAAGCACCCCATCTACTTTAGCAATATCTGCAACAGCTACTCCATTAAATTTAGTTAAATTTGCCATATTATTATCCTAATTCTATATAATCATTAGAAGGGTGGAAGTAAATAACATTTGCTGTGGTGGTAGCGTGACCAACTATTCTTACGAAGTCACCAGCAGCTGACGGTATGGTAAAATCTACGGCACCTGCAGTTTCAGAAATATAACATGGTTGTCCCGCCCTGAAAGTACCTTGTAGATAGTCCGCTAGTATGTTATAGAACCCTCTTATTAATACCTGAACCGAATCACCAGACTCAGCAGAAACCAAAGCAATACCTAATAAATAAGTTGAGGATGCCGACGCATCCGCGTCTGCCGCAGTCCACACCCCACTTGAACTTAAATAAACTAACATCCCCGCTGCAACTTCTCCCTGCAAGGTACCAAAGCTTACCACTTCACCACCACCTGTACCACTTGATATCCCAGTTGGGTTATGATGTACATCTAATTTTGTTATTGGTGTAAGTGTTCCTATACCAACTTCACCCGTAGGGATGAGTAGTATATCCGCTCCAGAAGCAATTCTTAAATCTGTGCCATCCCCAGAAATGTATTCTCCAGAGTCACCAAATTCTATTTTTTTACCACTTGCCATTAATAAGGAATCAGCACTACCGTCTATTCTGAATATTTCTGTGGAACCAGCGTCCTTGAATATCGCGTCTCCTGCTGTTGAGTCAATGTCTATTGTTAACGCTAGTGTACCTGCGTCCTTAAATTCAATGTTACCACCTGCTGCATCAATAACAATGTCAGCTCCAGAATCTAATGTTAAATCACCAGTACTTGATATTGTCTCTGCTTGTCCTTCTAGTCCTAGTGCCCCACCAAGCATTAACTTGTCTGTAGATGGATTAAATGAATATCCGTTTGTTTTGTTAATTACATTACCAGTTCCGGACACTTTAAATAAACAATAGTGTGTAGAATTAGTTGATGTATTTGTAGCAGCAAATTTTAAACTACCACTAATGTCAGCGTCACCGTTAACATCTAAAGTACCAGCAACTACTAACGTGTCAGCACTTTCATCCCACTCCATGTACTTTCCAGAAGTATCCCCAAAGAACTTAACATCATGACCAGTTCCATCTACTCCTACAGTTAGAGTATTAGAAAGAGTAATAGCTACATTTGAGGTTGCACCATTAGTGGTTACATCTTGTAATGTAGGACTTCCCCCCGCATTAGCATCTACGTAAGCTTTAGTAGCCGCGTCTTGATTTGAAGTAGGGTCGGATACACCGGTAATTTTATTTGACCCCATCGCAACCTCACCAGCAAAAGTTGCCCCTGCATTAAAGATTGCCTTACCAGCTTCAGACATATCTAATTGTAATGCAGTTATAGTAGAACTATTATCTACCCCTTTGAGTAGAATATCTTTATTATTTGTTTCTGCTTTGATTATAAAATCAGAAGTATCTCTTTTGAATCTACCAAAATCTGTCCCATCATCACTTAATATAATGTCAGCACCATTGGCGTCTAATGTTATGTCACCTGCAACATCAAGAAGGAAGTCCCCTGAAGATATATCTAATTCAGCTGAAGTTAAAGTTGCGTTACCTGTTGTGATAGATGTACCTACATATATTTTTTTTGCAATACTAACACCACCTTCAACCCTTAAAGCTCCTGTATCACCACTATCATCACTTGCGTCTGTCGTGTCTGTTATATCTACTACGCCACTTGATGTTAGGCCTGCGGTTGATATAGAATTAGTTGTTGTTGCTCCATTATCTGTTACTTCTTGTAGTGTGTC
>TARA_R100001463_G_scaffold68204_1_pt1 | contig 12833 bp, 21 predicted proteins | sample TARA_R100001463 | Tara Oceans TARA_R100001463 (sample SAMEA2622242) | marine metagenome | biome: marine biome (ENVO:00000447); feature: deep chlorophyll maximum layer (ENVO:xxxxxxxx); material: "saline water (ENVO:00002010), including plankton (ENVO:xxxxxxxx)" | depth 40 m
TAATAATGAGAGGACTATACAAAATAATATTTGATAATAATAGAAGAAGATGGTAAGATGAGAAAAATATTTGATTTTAATAAAGACGGAAAGACAGACATAGATGATTTCAAGCACATAATGCTGAGATACGAAATCATACTAGTAGGAGGAATGCTCCTAATACTACTACCACTGCTTAACATGGCAGGGTATTTACAATTAGATTCCGACACCTTTTGGATTTTGGCCGGTGTGGTCATTAGTGCAGAAGCCCTGTTGGAAATCATAAACGAAAGAAGAAAAAGGAAGGAATAAAAATGGATGAAACAATAATGAATGAAATAAGAAAAGCCGCCGATATACTCGGCATGAATGAAAAGGAGGCCGAAGCCAAGTTCAATGAAATCTGTTCACAGAACCAGATTGATGTTACAAAAGACCCGCTTTTGGCTAGAGGACTATGGAGACAATACTTCTCTGGTGCTAAACTAGCACAACAGAGGCCAGCAACTGTTGGCGATGATGACTTCTTCAAGTCAGCATTTGGTTTCTTCATCTCTCTAGACGAGGCTAGGGACATGATGGCAATACAAAGAGATAGAATCGTAGGTGACTATCACCGAGATTCAGACACTACCTATGAACTAGGTAAGGTTGCATTGTTCACACCTATGACGGGAGACAAGTACGAGGGACAGATGATGAAGGATGGCGAAGAGGTAATTCGCGTCTTCGGTAAGTTGCCTGAGAACCATGTAGAACTAGACGATGGTAGGTATCTAGTCCCACTAGATGCAACAGAGAAGTACGGTACTTTCGTAAACAAGAACTACGGAAAGCCACTGGCTAAGTCCGAGTTCCGTAGAGCAGGTGTCTTCGTGGGTGAAGTCAACGGCACACTAGGGAAATACTACTTCAACTACAAGGGACCACATAGCGTAGACTTCAATCCGAAGACGTTTGAGTTCGTGCATTTCACATGCATCATCAACTCAAATGACAGTGAGAAGATACACGGTGTGACAGACAAGACCACTGCTTCTCTCGTATACAACCATGAGATGACTGATGGGCAGGTAGATGTATCTGATGTGTCTATTCAGGATTCCCTGATGGAACATTCAGAAGGAAACTACAGTCCACTAATCGACCTTGATAGGTTCCATAGCACTGTAGCGAACAAGAAATATCAGGATAGGTTCGTCTTTACTGATGGTAGTGTGACTAGTATCAACATGACCCCCACTAAGAATGGTAACAGGATTCTAACTCTTGATGACCTGAACACTGACTTCGATTTCGATGGAGATGGATGGAGTGGTACTACTTGTTGGATACCACCGCACATGGATATCGATTTCGGTATTGGTTCAAACGTGGTAGTTGTTGGTAGAACATCACAATCCTCTGATAACGAAGGCGTACTACAGAACGTGACTATAAACGTCACAGGAATACACGCGCTCAAGTCAAGAGGCGGAAGCCCAGAGGCTATTGAGTTCACAGAGGAAGAAGAAACGGATTGGTTTTTCTCATGAGTTATCACGAAGCAATTAGATTGGCTACCTTCATAGCACCGAGTGGTATTGATGAGTATCCTCGTTCAAGCATAGAATCTCTATGTGAGGACGTAGGATATGAAACGACAAGAGACTTCTTTGAGGCTTATGAGCGAAGGTTCGGTGTAGGCATGAAAAAGCCACTGGAATACGCGAGGAAATGGCATGAGGAGGAGATGGAATGAGCAAGGGATATTACAAATCATATCACATCAGTGCCTATACTGATGATGACCCTGTGATACATGGGGGGAGTTATTCTATCCCAGCACGAAACATTGATTTCGTGACTTGGAAGAAGAATCATGAAACTGGAGAGTTCTGGGTTAAACTCCATACTCTATCCGGTAAGGAAGTAAGGCTGAAAGTATCGTATAATGATTTGAACGAAATATTACGCACCTGTGGAAATAGATTGGTGCATTATGAAAATGGTGATGAAGATGGCGTGGACAACGAATAAGACAAATGAAGCAACAACAACGACTGAAAAGACACAAGGCTCTTTCGCATTAGGAAGGGAGTCATATCTCGCTAAGAGAAAGGCGGCACAAGACAGAGATACGAACTATCTGTGTTGTGGTATTTGGGGCGCACCCAAAACCGCCAAGTCTGCTCTAGCGGCAGACCTACTCACAGAGGAGGATATAGCGAATGGTATGCATGTCTTTGTATGGGACTATGACAATAGGTTCATTGACGTAAAGAGGAACCATTACGACAACACAGAGAACCTAGTTGTATTCAATCCCATTGAGAGACACCCAGACACCCTTGTTGATATCAAGGCCACTAAGCACAATGCAGAGATGCACTATGAAGAAGCAGTGTCCTACCTAGAGCAAGGGAAACTAAAGGCAGTGATTGTAGATGGTGCTGATAAGTTCCTCACTGATGTATGTGAGACATACATGAGGATAAAGCACAACCTTGATGCTGATACGGTAATCAAGCAGTTGCCTTTCGTATGGGGAGATAGGAACACACCATACAAGAACTTCTTACACAAGAAGATTCTAGAGATGGATTGTCATAGGATTGTGATTGCCCATTCAAAGGAGAAGTATGTAGATGGTAGCCCCGTTGGTATCATTGCCAATTGGCACGATTCAACAGAGGATATCTTTACTTCTACGATAAGAATGGAAAGGAAGATTAGTAAGACGGAAACTGTATTCACTGCTCTGATAGAAGCAAGTGCGATTAAACCGGAACTGATTGGAACAAGAAACACCGTTTTGACAATTAAGAATGGTGAGGTAGTTTGGACGGGTCTTCCTTCATTAAAGAAGGGAGAACTATGAGAGAATATACCTATCAGTTCCAACCGGAGAACTATGACAACCCAGAGGAGCCGATACTGAAGATTACCAAGTCTTCATTCGGTTCTTACAATTGGTGTCCTAAGAAGTACGAGTTCAGTTACATAGACAAATTGCCTCAAGACCAAACTGAGGCGATGGTCAAGGGAACTATAATTCACAACTCAAGGGAGGAGTTCTTCAATACCTTCGACATAAAGAAGGCGGAGAACCTCTCCCATGCAGAACTTGTGAATTACTGTATGAGCCTACATCCCATTGATGACTATACAGAGATGTATGAGGCTATGTCTATCTTTGAGGCTAACCGCTTCCTAGAGGCCAAGTCCGAGTCGATGATGGAGGACTTCATACCAGTAGTCAATGAGGTGATGCTGGATGCTGAGATAACAATAGAAGCAGATGGCAACGAGAAGTTCCCCCTCAGCAGGGATTACGTTGTTCACCTACAGGGAATCATTGACCGTATGTTTCATGAGGATGGTTCCTACATCCCTATGGAGTTGAAGACTGGTGCTTGGAAGGACTACAAGACTACGATGATGAGGAAGGAAATGGCCTTCTATCAGTTGTTGTTTGAGAACTGTCCTGAAGAAACACTGAGGGAACATGGACTAGATAGGAACATACCTATCACACATTGGGGCTGGTACTACCCAGCATCTAATTACATCCATTTGGAACCCAAGAAGAAAGGGAGTTATACTTCTGTGGTAAAGGGAATGTCCCAACTACTTCATTCATATGAGAATGGGATATTCCCAACGAAGTATTTTGCAAGAACCTGTGCTGGATGCAGTTACTATGGGATTTGCGATGCCGCTAACGAGGAGAGTTGGTTATGAAATTTACAATGAAAGCAAAGAAATTAAGAGATTATTTAGAAGACGTTTACCTAAAGGGTAAGTATTACAATGGACATGAATCGAAGAACGGTTCATTATCAGAATATGCCGTGCTACTTATCGAAGATACCACATTGAAGATAGTGAATGCAAGTGCATCAGTCGCTTGTAGAATAGACCATTGGTTTGACTACGAGGATTATGCGACTGGAATGTGCGTTGTTGATATAAGTGCAATGTTGAAGCATTTGAAAGTATTCAGTGAGGATGTCACGTTTACCTCTGATGACTACATCACATTGAGTAGTGCAGGTAAGAAGGCATCCATGTCTAAGGTGCTAACACATCCTAACATGGATATGGTTACGAGGATTACTAACTATTTCATGTTACAGTTGACTGGCCCGACCATAGAAGGAACTCCATCTGTAGGCGGAGTGTCATTCGGTAAGACAGAGTATGAGTGTAAACTAAGCAGTGTGGAATCAGACATGATAGAGGCATCTAAGACATGTGACGTTCTTGGTGTGGCTAGATACAAGTTTGAGTATGATGGTGAGAAACTAACCATTAGTTCAAAGAAAAGCGAAGTGGATAAGATTGAGGTTGATATTGAGTTATTGGAAGGGGTTGGTGACCCATCGACAGTTGAGTTCACTGGTCCCTTTAGTGGTTTCATGCACGGTCCTGTGACGATATACATGAAGGACGATAGCCCGATAATGTTCTCATCATCAAATAGGATGATGATTAAGGCTCCTTACCTAACAAGGTGAGATTATGATAATTAGTAGAATAAACGATGGAATAGGAATACGAACTAGGAACCCGGAAACCCTTGAGAGAGAAGAGAAGGTTGTATCTTTCAAGGAGTTCCCACCCTACTTCTTCATCAAGAAGGATTCTCCCTATACGGAGATAGAGAACTTGATGTTCAAGGATAGGTGGGGTAGGTTTCGATTAGAGATTAATACTGAGGAAGGAGACTACAAGAACCTAGAAGGTGAGGATTTAGTCAAGGTAACATGGAACCCATCAAGACCATCATACTCCTACAGACTACGCGATAAGTTAGGGCAGACATACGAAGCAGACGTTGCACACCATTACAGGTATGCAGTGGATTGCATTGATGAGATACCAGAATACAAGATGCGTAAGTGGTATTGGGATATGGAGTGGATGCAAGGTGGTGAGCATGATGAGGCTATCACTTGTATCTCTATGTATGATAACTACGATGAGACATACTCAATATACTATTGGTTACCCAACCAACAAGAGGCTCTTGATTACCAGTTTCAACACCATAGGTATAGAACCTTCACTAGTGAGAAGAAGATGCTAGTTACGTTTCTTGCTGATATGATTGACAAAGACCCTGACATGCTTATCTCTTGGTTCGGTTGGAAGTTCGATTTGCCTAAGTTGATTGAACGTGTAGTGGCTCACGGTTTAGACCCACGTTTGATGTCTCCATTCAACGAGATAACAGGCGTGAACAAGTCAGGCTATGAAGAAGCCATCCACAATTACTCTCCTATATCACAACCAATCAAAGGTAGGATATGTGTGCCATTGGATATGGCATTTGAGAGACAATGGAACGATGCCCAAAGAGGGACACTCCCATCAATGGCATTGGATTATGTTGCAGAGACAGTTCTAGGTGAGAAGAAACTTGTTAGTGAGAAGTTCCCCGATAAGAATGAGTTCTTCGCAAGGGCTTGGCTTGAGGACACTGAAACTTATTTGGAATACGCTAGGGTTGACGTTGAACTCTTAGTCCGAATAGATGAAATGCAACACACAACAGAAGCAATACTGTCACTCCAGAGACTTCTGAAAGCACCCTTCGATGCTTGTTTCTATGCGAGTAACATGGGTGGCATTTATTTCATGAGGAATGCCCCTTGGAAGGCCCCTACGGGAGAGAAAGGACAGAGGGTGTCATACGATGGGGCAATGGTGTATGACCCTCTCAGTGAGTCCACAAATGGATTGCATTTGGGTGTCGCCGCATTCGATTTCGCTGGGCTTTATCCGAGCATGACAATTGCGCGTAACATTTCATTTGAGACAATTTCAGATGAACCGACTGCGTTTGCAGTCAATATCAAAACCCCCAAGGATTTCAGTGCTGAAACCGAATACGAGATGATGTATTTCAAGACTGATGAATTGGGGATTCTCCCAAAGGCTCTACTTGAGTTGAAGGAATTGAGGAACGAATACAAGTCCTTGATGAGAAACGCTGAAACAACAAGTGGTTATAACAAGTGGAATAACAACCAACTAGCAGTCAAGAGATTGATGGCTTCCTTCTATGGTATCATTGCATATCAGGGGTTTGGTTGGGCTAACGTAGACCTTGCGGCTAGTATCACTGCTAGTGCAAGACAGGCCATTAGAGAGGCCGCATTCAAAGCGAGGTCATTATGATGATTAAGTGGATAAAGAAACTATGGAAGTGGTTGACCTTTGACGAAGGGATGACATGGGAAAGATACCATAAGAATATGGAAGAAGATAGGAGGAATAGGAAATGAAATGTGTAATATGTAATAGAAAAGGTGGTAATGACAACGAGGGTGTAATAACCCTACAAAGCACACCGTCTGGTTCAGTATGCCCATCATGCATCAACCAGTTAGTCGCTGATGTGATTCAGATGAGAACCCCGTGGACTGAGAAGGACTTGAAGAATTGGGGATATGGTGAGAAGAATGACCAGTAGAGCAAGAAGCGTAGCCCATGTGGAATACGAGATACTAGAATGGATTGGTCGTAGAGCATGGCTAGACGGTCTAATGTCTGATATGGTTCCAGAAGGAGACAAGGTTGCTGAGAAGCGTTTCAAAACAGGGGCTACTAACATTGGTGTCTATATGAGGAACATGCAAGATAGAAGGAAACACAAGTTGCCTAAATCCCATGCAGAATATAGGGGGAAAGAAGAATGACTGAGATGAAGTCCCAAAAAAGTGATGTGTTCAACAAATGCTCGACTTGCGGGACTGATTTAGACGGAAGTGGAGGAATTGCTGGATATTGGGGCATTATGCCGGTGGCCTTCTGCGAATGGTGTTTGTCTTCCTTATTGGATATGGCATCACAACTACAGGGAGTTGAAGAAGAATGAAGGTAGTATACGGACATACAGATTCAATCTACTGCCAAGTGGATTCTGTTGAGGAAGCACAAGAGAACTTGGGTAAACTCAATGACCATGTGAGGAAGTTCTTTCCTAATCTCCTAGAGTTAGATGAACATCCTGTGGTTCTTGAGTTTGAGAAATACTTTGAATCCCTCGGTGTTGGTTGTGTAAAGAACAGGAACGCTGGTTTGATTACTTGGAAGGATGGTAAGTTCCTAGACGATAAGGAATTCACCATGACTGGCTTCACTGCTAAGAGAGTCTCTGAGACTAAACTAGCCAAGGAGGTTCAGATAGCAGTTCTCAACATGTGGGTTGAAAACAAGGATGAAGCAGAAATAGTGGAATTTTTGAGAGATAAATATTACACGGTTTTATCAGGACAGATTCCGATTACTGACATTTTGAAACGTAGTCGATTCAGGGAAGAGAGATTCAAGGTCAAGTGCAGTAATTGCAAAAGGAAGAATGATTTCGCTTCCTTGACTAATGGTGCTTGTTGTAATAACATGACACTACAGACACTAGAAGGAAAGAGGCCAACCATTGGTGCTGGCATCGAGGGTATTGTATTCTACAATGCAATCAACGAAGTACCAATAGCCGATTCTTACCTCTATTGTAGGATAGTGAATCCTAACAACGTGTATTTCCATCCGATACACCAAAAGACTGTTGAACCGAAGTATGTGGCAGGGCTAACGGAGAGCGACTTCGATGGGTATACCCCTGACTGGCTACACTATGCTAATTCAATCATGAAGAAGGCCGACCCGATATTCAGAGCAATGGGATGGAATATAATGCAGATAAAGAAGGACATAAAGCAAAGCAGTTTGGAGGAGTGGTTCTGAACGGAGATGACATAGAACATTGGGGGCAAGACCATTTCGCTACGATGGCCTTGTTTAGAACAGTAGCGGCAGGGGTGAACATATTCCTGTCGTTGTTATTGATAGCGAAGGTATTTGAGGTGATATAATGAAACAGATAAAAGATAGAGTTAAAGAATTGTTGATTGAAAAAGAATGGACTTTTGCAGACTTGCAAAACATGGAAGGTATTGTGAAGGAGTTTGCGGAAATCCTAGAGAAGGAACTGGACTACGGCTTCATCGCTAGGATGTGTGAAGGAGAGCCTATCACAAAAATGCTAGAGGAAGCATCAAAATCAGGAGATTATTACGCTCACGGTATCGAGACATTTGGTGGTTTATTTTACAGAGTAAGACATGACGCACTGAAAGGTTGGGTAGCACAATACCTGAAAGAAGAACTAATGAATGCAAATGTAAATTTTAATGGAGGAATTGAAAATGAGATTTCCGAGAGAAGTGTGGGCGGGAAGCCATCTAAGAAACGCACCACAGATGAAAAGAAAGATAGTGAAGAGTAAGAAAGAATTCGTTGATTGGGTTAACACCTACAACGGTAGGATGAACTGTTACACGACAGTGTATGACTATGCTGATTTCACTGACAATGCGAAGGTGGACTCATCTGTAGTAATCGATAGGATGTTCCTAGATTTCGATGCTCACGATGAGCCTCTTAAGAATGCGTATGAGGATTTCAGAGCAGTCCACGAATACTTCCGTAGTTACAATATCAAGCATGACACTATATTCTCAGGGAAAGGTTTTCACATCATCGCTTACGGTGAGTTGGCTGATGATATCAGAAGCGTTCAACGATATTATTCCGAGTTGGCTAAGGATTATCCAACACTTGATAGAACTGGCATACAGACCAATAGACTTCGTAGGATTCCTAATACGATGAATCTTAGCACAGATGGTCTATATTGTATACCAGTCAATCCTAGAGATTGGAAGATGGATATACATTGGAGGGGACACCAATCACAGAAACAATTTGGTAACAAACTAATACGATGGCCGAAGGTAAAGCCAGTAGCAGTATCAGAGGTAGAGATAGAGGTTCCAAAACCATTAGGTAATTTACCGATACTACCATGCTTACATAGTTCAATCACTGTTGAGAATCCTAGTCACTATGCTAGAGTGTATCTAGTCCAATGGTTCCGTGACCTATTGAGTCTCGGTGTAAGAGACATTGATGATAAGTCCAAGAAGGAAATCTCTGAGAGAATCATGAAGGAGTTGAAGATGATTGCCTCTAAGGATGACATATGGTTGGATTGGGATGAGAGGAAGACCAAGAGCCATGTTGATTTCATAGTGAATCGTGGTTATCATGCTCCTAGTTGTAAGGGAGTTCTGATACCACAGGGCTATTGTGTGGGTAAGTGTTGGAGGTATCATGATGAGTAAGTTGGTCATCGATAGTCGTGAAGACTCAGACCTTTCTGCCTTTGTGATAGACAAGGCCACTAACATGAATATACCATTTGAGAAGAAATGGCTAGAGATAGGAGACTATGTTTTCAATGATGTTTGTTTTGAGGCTAAGTCTGCATTCGACTTCCTTCAATCCATATTGAATAAGCGGTTGTGGAATCAACTGGACAATATGGATAGGGCATTCGACAATAACATAGTAATAGTGTATGGTGATTTTGATACGGCATACAAAGCATACAGACAATATGGCAAGGGACACTTCAACTCCATATCGAATAAGTTTCATGGGGCCATAGGTAAGATAATGTTGGATATGGACGCAAGTGTACTATGGGTGAAAGACGCTAAGACTGCGGCACATATGATATGTGTAGTATGTAAGATGCAACCCATTGATAGGGATGTGTATAAGCCTCGCTTGATTAAGCAGAAGAGGATTAGCACTACTGACTTGAGATTAGATGTTCTCACAACTGTTCCCGGTATAAGTGAGAAGAAGGCCAAGACATTGATAGATGAATTTGGTTCCTTAATGGAAATAGGAGAAACGCCACCATCAGAGATAGCCATGCTAGATGGGTTCGGTAAAGTATTGGCAGAAAGACTCCACGAAATGATGAATTCCGAGGAGACACAGGTGATATAAATGGAAATATATGATAATGAAGAAGAAGATAGACTGTATTTTGAGCAACAGGAGAATAATGCCTCCTTCGCTCAGATTCAACGAAGAGCGAAACAATCTGTCCTACCGAAGGTGGTAGAGGCATACATGCGTAGCGCAGAACAGGTGTCGTTATACAACCCTGTACCAGCCGCAGTATCCTTCTATACCCTATTGGGACAGTTATGCAAGGACATGGTAGCAATACCACATGGTAGGAGGATAGACGATACGCGAGTTCAGTTTCTCTGGATGCAGACATCTGGAACTGGCAAGTCCACTCTCTATGATTTCTTTGGGCCAGTATCGAGACTGACGTTTGATTTGATTAACGATAAACACGGGACTGATTTTGACATTTTCTCAGTTAAGGATACCACAGATGCCGCATTGGTTGGCTCTATGGGAACCGACTTTGAGGAAGAAGAGGATGAGGCAGGTAATATGGTTAGAAGACAGGTTGCCGTTCAAATCGATGGAGCGTTGGAAGGTGATGGATTGGCCGCTTATGACGAGTTTGAGTATTCAGGCGTGTTTAAGCAATCCCAACACAAGGAGAACGTAGTGATGTATCTGAATACATTCATGAATTCACTACATGGGGAGAATTGGATTATCACTAAGAAACTCAAGGATGGGGATACCATTGAGTGCAGATGCACAAGGTCACTATTCGCTACTACATACATACCGAAGACATTGACTGGTGTTATAGCGGAGAAGGGAGTGATACAACGGTGTCTAATCTACATACGAGAAGTACCACAGACCATACAGGATGAGTTGAGAGATGCCATTCTAGACGAAGTGGGAACGATAAGCAACCGTGACTTGCCTATCACCAAGTTCGCTAATAACTTCGTCAAGATATACGATGCCTTGAAAGAGCATTACGATGATAACGGGCAAGACGCATTAACCACTGTTAAGTGGGGCAAGGGTGTAACTGATTCCTTGAAGAACGAATCGTGGAAGATGAGGAACTATGTAGCCTCTGCTAGGCCAGAGGTGTTCAGCATCGCTAGTAACTTCATTACTAGATTGAATGGTACTCTCATCAGAATGGCCGTGTTATCTGCTATTGCAGAAGCACCTAGTATTACTGATAAGTCGAAGAGGTATATCGTCACAGAGAAGAATGTCAGACAGGCTTCCTTCTTGGTTCGACAGTGTTATCAATCATTAGTATCATGGTTAGATACGGCACTCAAGGTGCAAGCAACTGGATTACAAGACAAGGCGAACTATGCGGCATTCAGAAAAACATACCTAACCATGAAAAAGAAGGGAGATGATGAATGGGTGAATAAAACGGCTATGTTAGAGCAAGTTAGAAAGACTACCAGTAAGGGTCAAGCCACTGTATACCGATGGTTCAACGACTTGGGAGACAAATTTGAGACTAAAATGATAGGCAGAAGGGCTTATGTGAGATTAACGGAGGCGAAAAACAATGAGTGACATGTACGAACACCAATACCTAGTGTTTAATGTGAATGACGGACCAAAGGTAATCAACGAATCGTTGAATACCTACGGGGCTGAGGGTTGGGCTTTGTCCACTATGATTACCATCAATAATGGTGAATACATTGTAGCGTGGATAGTCAAGGGGGCTTCTATTGAAGCACCAGACCCTAAGAAGACAGAGGCTACTAAGATTGCCGAACTCTGGTCAGGAGCAGAAGAAGACACTGGTGGTAAGAAATAATGACTGTATTAGCGATAGACTTGGAAACCAAGAATATGTCTCACGACATAGGTGGATGGGGTAATACCCATATGTTTCAAGTGTCTACTGTATGCACATGGGATGGGGATGTAGGTAACATCTACATTGACAAAGCAGTAGATGATTTGAAGAAGAGCAACGTGTCAATTAAGCCATTATCCCAGTTGAAGTTTGACTTGGATGACCATCTTGAGAAGGGTGGACTACTCTTGGGACACAACATCATCGGCTTTGATTTGCCTGTATTGAAGAACGCAATGGACATCTACTGCATCAAGAAGTATCTGGACAAGAAGGCCTACATAGACACTAGTAGGATATTGAATAAGGAATTCGGTGAGAGGTACTCACTGTCTAATCTAGTACAACACACACTTGGCTCTGACAAGATAATGGAGAGCGCAATGGCTCCTGAAGTATGGAAGGCTGGTGGCTATTCTGAGGTAGCCGAGTATTGTCTAAAGGACTGTCAATTGGTTTTTGACTTGTGGAAGCACGGCCAAAACAATAAAATGGTAAAAGGATTCTCGATAGACCAAGAGGAAGTCCTCGATTTAGGAGTTGATTGGTAATGGCAACGGCATTAGAATGGATAGCATGGACCGCATTTGTACTAGTAATTAGCCTTCTTTTCTTCGCCGCCTTTGGTGGGTCGAAGTATGATGAGAGAAGCATTGACGAGTACATGGATAAGTTGATTGCAGAGGAGATGGAACGTAGTGGCTCTCAAGGAAACTTGTAAGTTCTGCGGCGTTACCAATATTCCTATTCGTCTTAACGCAAGAGTCGTAGGCTCGGCTACCAAAATAAAAATTTGGCAATGTCGAGAATGTAAAGGGCTTTGGTCGGAAAATTAATTCCGGCCATTGCCCCCAATCTTTTTTTTGGGCAAAAATTGCGTTTTAAATTGTCTTTTTCCTCGTCTAATCATTTCACATTAGACATAAAGAAATTATATTTATCTTGATTAATAATAAATGTTATTTTGTGCTTCACTGGACTGCCAGCCATATTTAAACCTCGGAAAACCGCCGATTTTTCTCCAAAAATGTGTGCGTTTATTGGAAAAATATGTTATTCCTGAAAGTGCGAAATGCACACTAGATAGAAAAATAGAAGTATCTGGTGTTTCTGGTGTGGAGCGTTGTGGAAGTAGGACGGCTGACTGAATGGGTAATGAAAGTAGTAGGAATAATAGTAGAATAAAACTCATGGAGAAATATCCTGACTGGGATTGGGATTATTGGGG
>TARA_R100001463_G_scaffold90919_1_pt1 | contig 12792 bp, 8 predicted proteins | sample TARA_R100001463 | Tara Oceans TARA_R100001463 (sample SAMEA2622242) | marine metagenome | biome: marine biome (ENVO:00000447); feature: deep chlorophyll maximum layer (ENVO:xxxxxxxx); material: "saline water (ENVO:00002010), including plankton (ENVO:xxxxxxxx)" | depth 40 m
ACGGAATAACTCACCAGAAAAGTTATTAATCTTCTGGGAGTAAATTGCATTGTTTGTCAGTGATATTGCTGACATAATATACCTCCGTATTAAATTGTCGTATTAAATTATTACTTATTGTTTTTCTGGTTTTCAATAAGCCCTAGCTTTGCTGCTAAGGAATCCTTAACAGAACCATTCTTTAGAATGTTTGCTAACTGCTCATCTACGCCAGCAGGTACATCTGGTACTGAATTTGCATCAAGTGCAGCTACTCTAGACCTTGCATCGTCTTGAATCACTGGCTCAGGTACAGATTGTGCTTCTTCCTGTACTTGAGTAGTAGCTTCATAACCATACTCATCTTTAGCAAACTGGGAAATAGACTCAATGTCTACTGGTCCATCATACACTTGCTTTAATGCTTTACCGAAACCATTGTCTGTTTGTAATCCCAACTTACCAAAAACATTATTTAGCTCTTTATCTTTAAAAGATGCCAATTCTGCTTCTAGTTTCTTAAGCTGTTCATCTTTACGTTCAACAGTCTCACGTAATTGTTTTACACCATGTTCTTGCGGTGCATCAAATTCTTCCATTTTGTACCTCCACTATGTGTTAACCTGTCAGATAAGACCATAGGAATCTTACCGTGGTGCTACCTAATGCACTTGACTTATTTCTCTGGTAGCTTCAAGCTATAAGTCCATTACTCTACGGTTTTTAATACGAGCTTTCTACGTAGGCTTTGAAAGCTGAGTGCAGGTCTATTAGCGGACCACGCAACGCTTAATGTCTATTATACACTAATCTGCTATAAGTCCAGTAACTTCGTCACCTTTTTTTGCAGAGCCTAACTGTATACCTTGTTTGGATTGTAGTTCTGCACTAATACGACTAAGTCTCTTAGTAGAAGCTTCATCACCTAAAGTAGCTTCTTCTAGTGTTTCTAAACTCAAATCTCTACCTATACTTGCAGCTGATGATATCATTCCTCCAGCACCTTCATACAATTGACTTGCTTGTGCTGAGGTTAATCCCATTTTTCTTAGCTCATCAAATCTTGCAAATGATGTAGTAAACCCTCTAGATGATGCTTGTGCCTGTAACTGTATAGTTGCTATCTCTCCTAAAAGAACTTTATCTTGTATCTTAGGATTAATTAATGCAGCAAATATAGTTGGTTGGTCTAACGTTAAGTTGTATCTTTCTCTAAATAGTTTTTCTACTTCAGGTATTTGGTCTTTAATTCCTGCATATACAGTATCTACACGTACTTGAAATTCTTCTGCAGATACTGGGTCACCTGTTTCATAACCTGTAGCCATATCAGTAAACTCATCTTCAAAGTCTGTAAAGTCTGCAATACCTACTTCAGCAAGTGTTTGTTTGTAAGAAGCTTTAACACTCATAAAAGAAAGCTCATCCATTACTAACGAACCATCATCACGCATTAACTTACCAAAGTTATCTTTCCATGCTTTAGTTTGTCTAGTAGCACCTAAGGCTACATTAGGGTCTCCACTTTTAACCCACTCAGAAGAATAAGCTTTTAATACTTCTTCAGGCATAAACCCAAATAATGTTGTAGCTAAGTTGTATCCTTGACTAGCAGTACGTGGATTAGAAGATTCTGTACTTTCTGGTGCAGTTGTACTCCAACCTTCAACTAATTTTCTATTTAACTCTGAAACTGTTTCACCACTTCTTAAACCTTTTTGTGCTGTAGATACTGCTCCGTCTTTATAAATAGTAACTTGTTCATTTACAAACTCTGGTGGACCAGCAGTAATACTTATATCTCCGTAATTATATGGTCCTACCATTATCCTACATAACTCCTACTGGTTACAACACCACTACCAAATGTACTCATCATTGCGTTAGTTAAATCATTTTTAACTTTTTGATATCCTCTATCTAAGCCAACTTGTCTCATTAATTCTGTCTCCTTAGCGTAGTCATTAGTAGTAATCAATTGGTTTAACAATGGGTCATCATCTTTTAGATTAACACCCATAACTTCTGATGCATTTTGTTTTTTAGCATTTACAATTGTTTGCCAAGCAATATCTCTATCGTATTGTCCATAGAATTGAAACCTTCTATCTTTAAGATTGTTAATAAATATATCTTTATACAATGAATTATTACGCATTTCTCCTGCAACTTCACTTACAGTAAACTCTCCTTGTAAATGTTTAGGTAAGTACATATCTAACAAATTTTGTACTTCAGTTTCTTTAGCAGTAGTAGTTTTAATACTTTGTCCTTCTAATGCATTAATTAAACCTATGTCCATAGTAATACCTGCAGCTGGGTCAAATACACCTTGTATCTGTGTAATAGCTTCTTGCTGTGTAAAGTAACCACGTCTTGTTTGGTCAGCTAAGTAATTTAAAGCTACTGTAGGTATTTCTGAACCATAGTTAGCTTTAGCTGTACGATTATATAAATCTGTATAAGTAATTAAATCTTTGTCAAATTGCTCAGGGTCAGTAAATTCTGCACGTTCAGCATCTATTTGTGCCTGTGTAACATTAAGTCTGTCTAATATAGAACCATACTTATCTGTTTTCTTAAAGTTAGTTATAGCTGTACCCATATCTCCACCAGAAGCTATGTAGTAAGATGCTAAGTTATTTACATACTCGTCATCATTTAGCAATGTAGAGGTAACTTCTGTTTGATTTTGTTCTACAGCTTCTAAAAAGTTATTAGCTATTTGTACAGCGTCACCTTCAATAGACAATATAGATGCAGGTACACTAACAAGTTTGTCACCATTTAAAAATCCAGCATCAAACTGGTCTTCAGACATAACAGTAATACCTTGTGATTGTCTAGCATCTCTTTCTTCTTTGTCAGTAATTTTAGGTTCAGTACGATTATCGTAATAGTTACTAATATCTTTTAAAGTTAAATCATCTGGTAAATCAAGAGCATATGAATAATTACCTAAATCAATAATTATTTTATACCCTTCACCTTCAACATAAATTATCTCTGTACCTTTCCAATCAGACTTTAATCCTCCACTAAATTTGGCAGGAGCATCAGGTATTACAAAATCTTTACCTTCTATTACTGGACCTTCGTTCATTTTTTACCGCCTCCAAACAAATTTTTTATTCCACCATATACTTTAGTTGCTGCATCAGTTTGATTAAAACCTAATTTTTCTTCAGTAAATTTATCTATAAACCTTATTGAAGGGTCATATGTAGACATGTGTTCACTAAATGCCTGTATACCTTGTTGATTTAATCTATCTCGTTCAGCAATATATTCTGGATTATCTGGGTCTTTTAATAAGTTTTGATAGTTTTCACCCATTATTTCTGATTCATATAAACCTTTAGTTACAGCTACACCTAGGTTAACTAAAGTAAGTTGTCTAAATATTTTTACTAAATTTTGTGCAAATGGAGCAGCAGCAGTGTTAGCAAGTAATTTAGGTATACCTACTTCAAATGCTTCATCTATAGGAGCAACAGCTTTACCTAAAAAATCTAAACCTTTCATAGAATAATCTTGTATTTTACCAGTAGTTTCTTCAGCCATTATCCTCCGAACATGTATGTCAACATATCTTGTTGCATCTTTCTAACTTGTTTAGCATTCTGTGTAGCTTCTACTACATTACCATACTCATCTTCAAATTGTTGTGCGCTAATTTCAGCAGGAGTTGCAAGAGAAAACATAGATAAATCTACAGTTCCTCTACCTGGATATTGTTCTTGTAAATTTTCTATTTGTGATTGACCTATACCTGCATACTCTGGTTGTGAAGTAAGAAAGTTATAGCTTTCTAATTCTTCTGCTTTACTTCTAGCTTGTGCATAAGCAACAGAATAACTACTTGCAAAGTTTGTAGACCATGTATCTAACTCTTGTTCTGTAGGTTTTCTACCTAACTTAGCTTCAAAATAACCTTCTACCATTTCTTCTAATGAACCTTGTGATGGAGGTATGTATTCAGCAGCAAGTTTTTTAGCAGCTTCTGCTTCATCAGCTTCATCTAATTTAACTTGTTTAGCTGCAAGTTCTTTTAATCCAGCATTAAATAAGTTTCTAGCAAAAGACCAATCGTTTACTTTAGCTTGTGTTTGTGAAAAATATACAGGTGCTAACTCTGTTTCTCTCATAATAGCTTTATAAGTTTCTGTTCCCTCTACAGCATACATATTGGTATCTATCCAGTTCATTACCATTTGTATAGATGTTCTAAGTTTTTCGCTAGATTCACCAATACTTTCTGCAAAATAATTATCTGGAACTAAATTATTGTCAGTTAAAAAGTTTTGAAATGCTATTATTTCATCTTCTGATGCATAGTTATCTAATATCCCTGTAACAGGTGTACCTTCAAAATGCCCAGCAAAAGGTAACAAACTTGTTGTACCATCAGCATTTAGGACAGGTCTTAATGGCGCACCATCAGCAGCTGATTGTAAGAATTGTAATTCTGCTTGACTTATATTTGGATTATTTTGTATATAGGTTTTTATAGACAACGGGTCATCTAAGTTAACTTTTTTACTTATTTGTTCAAATAAATTAATATCTAATAAATCACTACCTACTTCTACTGGTTGTGTTGGAGCGTCAGGGTCAGGTTCTGAAGGTCCACTTTCTATACCAGCTGCAATACCTGCTGCTGTTTGTGTAGGTCCAACTTGTTGAGTTACTTCTACGTCATCATCTGTTGTAGTAACTCCAGACATTTCTTCATCAAAACCTTCTTTAAAGTTGGTTATTGCCCCTGATAAAGGCATATCACCTCTTATTTGTTCTAATGCTTTTGCTTTAGCTTTTCTATCTGCATCAGAAGTAACTTCCCAGTTAGCATCTAAATACTCAATAAACTTTGGTCCAGCTTGTTTAATTAAATCATTAATATTATTTAAATCTTCTATGTTTTGATTAACAGCACCAAGAACTTCTTTATTAAATTTAGCTAGTAACTGTCCTAATTTTTTTGTCATTTATTATCTTTCTGGTAAATAATCTAAATATTCCTGGTCGTCTCTATATAACTTTAACATAACACCTGTCCATACTGGGTAAAAGTCTGGATAATCTTGCATAGCTTGATTAGCTTTATTATACATCCATATACGTAATCCTTTAGCTTTAACGTCTTCTGATGTTAACCACCAATCAGGGTTTTGTGTAGCAGAATATAATGCAGATAATTCTTCTGCTTCTTTCCAATGTATCATCGCTTGTGCAAATCCTTTAGCTGCATCTAGTTCCATAATTGCTGGATTAACTAACCATTGTGTTTTCATTTCATTAAAGATATCTTTTATAGCTGGTGGTGATAATAAACCATACTCATCAGCTTGAAATCCAGGTAAAGCTAATTTTAATTCTTCTCTGTATAATCTTTTAACAATTGTTTTAGTATTACTATCTAATCCTGTTTTATCTAGATTTTTAGTAAATGTTTTATATCTAAAGAAACCTATAGTGTCATTTACACTTCTACGATATTGGTCAGGACTAAGTAAAGATTTTTCTCTTACAATGTCATTATAGTTTTTTTCTTCAAAAGGATTATCTATATTTAAGTAATAACCACTAAGTTCTAATGAATCAAAGATTTCAGAATTTTCTTTTTGAAAGTTTTGTACACGAACACTATAAGGTTGTTTGCCTGTTTCTGCTTGTGTTCTAGGACTTAGTAAATAAGGATGTTCTACACCATATAATTCAAAAAACTCGTTGTATGTAGCTATATCATTACCTTGATTTTCTTCTCTAATCCTAGTGTACTCTTCATAAAGAACTGCTTGACCCCATTGATTACCTTGTTCATCATCAATAAAGTATTCAGGTTGAAAACCTGTAGGTCCAAAGAATTGATATAAGAACTGAAAACCAAACAATGTACCAGATTTTTCTTTAGCATACTCTAAATAAGCTTTTTCTATCTGTCCTTGGTTAACATCACCTAAAGCTAAACCTGGTTGTAGTTTTTGTATGTATGTATCTAACTTGCCAGCATTATACAATCTCTCTGGTTCACCAGCTGATACACCCCATCTATACAAATCTATAGTAGCTTTAGCTCTCATACGTTCTGCTTCTGAACTTGCATCTGTTATAACATCAAAATCATCACTTCCTGTAAATAACCAAGCAGATAATTTTTTGTACACAGGAGATATAGATACAATATCAGTTGCTTTTTCTGGTGGTGGAAAATCTCCAAATAACATTTTTTCTAAATCATTAGCCCAACCATACTTAGCACCCATTTTTGTACTTGCTGTTTCTATAGAAGGTAATACTTTATCTATACCAAATGCTACAAATGGGTTAGGTCCAGGTACAAATCCCTGTCCTAGTAAGTTAATACCTTGTACATAACCTCTAGGAGATATTTGTAATCCTTGCTCACCATCAGATAACTCATCATCTAAAATTAAATTAGACATAAAGCCACCAAATGGATACACAAACATATCTTCTTGTGGGTCTTGTGGATTAGGAACAAAGAAACCATCACCTGAACTAGGTCCTAATGCATCTGCTGATGTAGCACCTCTAGTACCTACATAACCTTTTCTAAGTACATATGGGTTTTGTGCAAACAATTTACCCCATGTTTGGAATACTTCAAACCATACTTCAGCAAATGGAAATATGTTTACAAGTTTGTCAGATATAGTATGTTTTTGTTTTGTATCGTACAATAGTTCTTTAACACCTGCTAAGCCATAAGCTTTACTTTCTATGTTCATAGCTTGATAATCGTCTATTTTTCCAGGTTTATATATTTTACTAAAGCCACGTAACTCTTGTATAACTGATTGTGGTACACCAGAATCAACAGCTTCTTTAATAAATTTGTTTCTAAGCCCTGTACTAAAATCTTCAAATCGTTCACCAATAAACATCCATCTAAATTGTTTAAATGTTGTTGACCTATTTAAAGTACCTATTGGTTTAGACATTAAATTATCAAATACTTTTTGATAGAATATTTCCATAGCATCTTCAAACTGTCCTAAGAAACCTTTATCTGTAGTTTCATCTATAGTGTTTCTGACAACAGTCATAGTTCCAGGGTCAATACCATCTTCTTTGTTATAATATTTTTTAAGTTCATCGACAACTTTTTTCTTTTTAAACTCTTTCATAAGATTGGCTTCATTACTAAAAAACTCAATAGTTTCTTTTTTACCAGTTCCATCAGTACCAAATTTGTTTAGTTTACCTTCTGCAATCATTTTTCTAATAGAAGCATTACCTGTATTTGTATTAGGTCTTATTTGATATTTATATGAACCATCAAGTTGTTTAACTATATCTTTACCGTTTATTATTTCTCCACCAGAAGATATACGTATTCTTGATTCTAAAAATTGTAAATGTTGGTCAACAGCTTCAGAACCATCTTTTAATATTTCTGACCATTTATTACCACCTTTACTTACAAGCATTAACCTAGCTTCTCTACCTGCTGGACTAAGTATCCATTTGTTTAATTCTTCAGAACCATAACCATATTGTGCTACTTTTTGTGACAATGGGTCATTACGTAAATGTCTAAGTTCTGAATATATAGATTCTCCAATTTCATTAACAGTCATTTCTGATTTTTGTTTACCAAGATATTCTAGATATTTATTATTTCTTTTACCTGCTGGACCTATGTCAGTAGGTTTAAATGTTTTTTGCATAGCCTCAATAACTTCTTCTTGCATAAGAAAATCAATAGCATCTTCATTATAAGTAGCACCTTTGTATTTAGATAAAGGCATACTTTCAAGTATCTTACCTACTTTAGAATTAGGATTATGAGCAGCTAACCATTGTAAATAACTTATTGGTTTGTTGTATATTCCTGATAAACCTTTTACAGCCATACGTGCTTGCTCTTCCATAAACACACGTGTAAAAAATGCAGCTCTCATAAGCACTAAAGGTTTAAATACATTTCTTGTATAGAAATTTGTAAGGTTTGTAAACATATTGTTTTCTAGTCGTTTAACTGATATAACACCAGGTTCAAAAGGATTTACAGCATTCTTTGAATCTTTAGACCAAGGAGCATGATACTTTGTCCATTGAGTCATATCATGTCTAAAACTTGATTTAACAAAATTACCTTCGCCAACTTTTTCGTAAGGTTTAAACATTTTACCCATAGCTTTGTTAAGCAACCTATAATCAAGTAACGGTGCAATGTTATCTTGCATTTCATCAAACAATGAAGCTGTCATAGTAGTAACAAGTTCACCTTTATTGTTAACTGCGTTACCTAACTCATCTATTTCATAACCTTTGTAATTAGAACCTATGTTAGGAAGTATTTTATTATTTTTACCAGTAGCATATATTTTCATTTTATCTTGTCCAGAAAACATTTCTTGTGCAGCTTCTGCGACATATGTCCAGTTACCACCTCTAGCTTTAACAAGTTCTACGTCACGACTTGATTGTTCACTAGCAAATTTCCTAATAGCTGTTTTATCACCTGGGTCTATATCTAAAAAGTTATTTAATATTTTAGATGCTTCACCTGGGTCATAACCATTAACTTGCAAATGTGAACCAAGTTGTCTATAACCTACTTCAATATTATTAAGTGGTATACCCATTTCAGGAATAACACCTAATGTTTTTCTAAACCAAGGATTGTAGCTAGCATTAAAGTTAGAACTAAAACCTAAGTATCTTTCAAATGCAGGTAACTCTATACCCTCTGCTAGTTGTTCTGTGTAACTCATAACACCTTGGTCAGCTTTACGTGCAAGATAAGTTTTACCTACACTATCCATAGTGTCTACTACTTCGTCAACTGAGTTTTCTACTCTAAGTAAACGTGTAGGTTTTGTAGGTATAACTTCTCTAACTTTTCTAGCTTTTTCACCAGCCCAGCTACCAAATGTTCTATATGCAGCATTAGGATTAATACCTGTTTTTTGCAATACTCTGTTTGTAACTAAAGAACCAGTTTTAGGCATTAACCTACCAGGCAATGTATACGGTACAGCTTCTCCAGCTTTATTAGTAATTTGGAATCCAGACTTACCAATCATCTGACTATACAAATCTTGTATTTTTAACCAGTCATCTTCTTGTGTAATAGCTTTTTGTATTTGTCCAGGTAAGTTTCTAGTTATAGGATTTGTTTGTATATAAGCTAATTGGTCTGGTCCTGTATCAGCAAGTGTTTTAAAAAATGCTACATTAGTAGGTTGATTAAGTATTTCATCCTGTGTTGTTTGAAAAAACCTAGGCACTCTACCAAATAGTGTATTTTCTTTTTTAAGTTTCTTTAAAGCTTTTCTAGTAGATGTAAAATCTTTGCGGTATTCTTTATCTTTAATAAATCTACCATTATTGTCTAGATATTTATTAATATCTCCTTTACCTGTTTGTCCATCTATTTCATCACCAACAGTACGAAGTATCTCATCAGCTTGCGCTCTAGGAGATATCTTAACTGTTTTACCTGACTTAACTAGCTTACCATTGTCAAACAAGTCAAATGCTTTGTTTACACCACGTAAACCTTTATTTAAATTCTTTACGCCTCTGATACCTTTACCTGCTAATATTTCAGGACCTATTTGATAAAAAGCATCAAGACCACCAGACAACAAATCGAACGCTCTAGAGCCTGGCTCATAAAATTCTGATGCAGTTATTTTACCTGGTGAGTATTCAAGTAATATATCTTTGTTTGCCCATTCAGGTCTATAAAAATCTTGTTCATCTTGTCCAGCCCAGAAATACTTTTGCTTACGTCTACCTGCATAAAAGTTAACTTTGTTAGGGTTATATGCAGATGTATAATGTATTTCACCATTTTCATCATATTCTTTTAATGGCTCACCAATATTTTCATATATAAAAGCTCTAGCACTTTCTGGTGTCATACCATAGTTTTCTGTTAAATCTTTGTAATAAGGTGTATTTTCTGCTTTAACAGATTCCATAGATATTTTTGTAGCTCTATCAAAGTTAAGTGGTTTACCTTGTACTACATTTCTCCACATGTTAGCTAATATTGGTTCGCCACCCATATTGTGAGCTTCTTGTAACATATCTATGTGTTTCTTTATATTATCTATACCCTCACCTTCTTTACCTAAATTCTCTACAGAAGTTTGACTTAGGTCAATTTGCAACATACTTTGTGCTTTTTGTGGTGTATAACCTTTTTTAAGTAGGTTATCGTATTGTTTTAAATCTCTTAGGTATGCTTGTGACCTACCTACTACCATAGGTTGTCCTGGTGTTACAGCATTAACTACAGAAGATAATACTGACCATTTACCAGAAGGACCTACAGTTTGAAATAATGCATCTAAAGCAGCAAATGCCCATACACCGTATTGGACATCACCTGGTTTAGCTCCACCTGGCATTAAACCACCTGTTAACAAATCACCAATAGACATCTTCATATTGTTTTCAGTATGCTCATATCGGTATTTTTGTTGTAACTCGTTCCATAATCCTGCTGTAGCTACAACTTTATTGTTAGTAATATCTTGTGCAATTTCTTTTACAGCTGCATAATCTGGTGGAACACCAGCAATAGCTAGTCCTGCAGATACGTCAGCAGGTAATTCTGGAAATCTTTCTGCATAAACTTCCATATCTTTAATTATTTGATTGTTGTCTGTTAAAGCTGATTTGTATTGACCTGATTGTAATGAATCTTGATTTGCACCACGCAGTATATCGTAATATTCATTACGGTCATATAGAATGAAACCCATTAACCCTGCCTATTATTAATTATTTCTAATATAACAGGTGATGGATTAACTTCGTATATAGCTTGTAAAATTGTATCTGTGTTGTCTTGTATCTTCATTGGACCAGCTCCTGCTCCTATTGGTACACCTTGAGTACCTGGTTCACCAGGTCGTTCAGTTGGTGCAAAAATATTAGGTGCAACTACAGGTTGATTGGCTACAGGTAATGGAGCAATCTGTTGTTGTTGAGTTAAGTCTTTTTGTTCTCCATAACCAACACCAGGCATTCTTCTTAATGGTTGTGTTTTACTACCTGCACCACCATCTGTTCTATTTCTATCTGGTGTAGCTACTGGAGCTGGGTCTGATGGTTGTCTATAACCACCTCTACCGCTAGTTCGAGTCTTTGCCATTATGAAAATCCTTAGTTATTAATATAATTATACCTGTACTAGGTGTAATAATTTCTGTTATGTTTTCAGATAATATATCCATTTCGTCCATAACACCATATTCGTTATAAACCATATCCCAAAACTCTGCTTCTACAAATTCTTCCATATTACATTCCAAATGCTTGTGCCATTGTTGGCGGTCCACCTTGTCCTCCCATCGCTTGTGCCATCTGTTGTTGTATTAAAGCTTCTTGTTCAGGTGTCATCTGTGGTTCTTCAGGAGTATAAAACTGTTTCATAATTTCAGTAACTTCGTTTGGATACTCATAGATAGCAATAGCAGCCATTGTTGCTGCAGGGTCGCCTTGTGATGACCTAGCTAATATAGAATCAAACAAAACACCCTCTGCTTTATTTTTTCTAATACGTTCTTGTACCTTAGCTATATTTTCTAAACCATCAATGTTATCTTGTAGTGTTTCTACGTCTATAACACCTGCTTGTAGCAATTGCAAACCAGTTACAATTTTCTGCGGCTCATCAAATCCAGCCATAACACCATAGATACGTCTGGTATTGTAATCACCAGCAATATCAGCTAGTGGTTTATAGTTTTCACTAAATGCAGAACCTTTAAGAAAACCTGCCATAGGTTTTTTTGCAATCCCTTGTGAGTAAGATAAGACTACATCAAGCTCTAATCTCTTAGAGTCCATGTCTTCTAATGCTTGTTTAACTATTTCTCTATATTCATTAATCATTAATGACATAGTTGAGTTCAATTCTGACAATCCTGCACCAGTAACAAAAGAGTTAGGTGACTGTGAATCATCAGTAACTGGGTAACCACCAACCATACGTAACTGTCTTTCCAATCTATCTACTTGTTGGAATAACTGATACGGCATGTTATTCATTGGTTTAGAAACTTGCGTACCTGGAGCTAGATAATTTACTGCAAATCTACCTTTTCTGTATTGTCCAGATTCTATCTCTCCTGATATGTTAGTTTCTGTAAATACTGCATCTTCCATGGCTATTGAAGACATAATATTAATTTTTGCCATCATAGACATTAAACCAATTACATGGTCATATTGTCCTTTTAGATGGTCAAAAGATATACGTTTCATAAACACAAACGGTGGTGTAGATAATACGTTTGGTATAAAGTCAAGAATCATATTACGTTCTGGGAATACTACATAAGTACCACCCATGTCATAATATTCAATAATTCTTACACCAGAGTATGTGTTATCTTCCCAACCTTGTTCTCTGTTATTTTCATAAGACATAAACGGTGTAGCTGTTTCTGAGTAGTTGTTATCAGCTGTTTCATCTTCATCTACTTTTAATATTTCGTCAGCAAACTCTGGATAGATTTGTGCAAGTTTATACCTAGGTACACGTCTTACTACAGCCATTTCTCTTGGTTGTTGGTCAGGTCCAAAGTTTCCTGGGAATGTATCGTATGGGTCTCTTAGTTCTGCTGATGGATATATAAATCCATTAGTATCTCTTTTAGTTGTTATAACCCATGCACAAAAACCATATCCAGGTAACCACCTAGATGCTTGTGCTAATTGTAAATTAAGATTTTGTTTGTCATCATAGTTAGTAACAATACGTTCTAGTTTGTCAGCACGCATTTTACTTCTAGTAGAGTCATTGTCGTTAGGTACATCTAC
>TARA_R100001463_G_scaffold1206_10_pt1 | contig 12771 bp, 12 predicted proteins | sample TARA_R100001463 | Tara Oceans TARA_R100001463 (sample SAMEA2622242) | marine metagenome | biome: marine biome (ENVO:00000447); feature: deep chlorophyll maximum layer (ENVO:xxxxxxxx); material: "saline water (ENVO:00002010), including plankton (ENVO:xxxxxxxx)" | depth 40 m
TGGAATCAAGCAGTGCTACGAAGATAAGGTAGCCAAGACCGAGGGGTTCTTTTCAGCGGGTGTTGTACGCTGTGGGCCAGAATACCAATACCACCTACACTACGACCACCCAAGCAAGTTAGTTAGCTCTGTGGTGTACCTGCGCCCAAAGATTGGTAACGGGACGTATTTCTTGAAAGAAGACAGGGGCGATCAGGGCAAGGTTATGGAGGAAATTGTCTGGCGTCCTAACCGCTTGGTGACATGGCGCAACACGGGCCAGTTACATTTTTACCACAACAAAACAAAGGAACCGAGATACACCCTTAACATCTATCAGAAAAAGAAAGACAAGGTGTTTGAGGTTACTAAACAAAAGGAACAAAGCTAATGCAGCTTATAACTTTGGATTTTGAGACGTTCTATAGTAAGGACTTCTCACTAACAAAAATGACAACCGAAGAGTACGTACGCGATCCGCGTTTTGAGATCGTAGGCGTAGGGATAAAGGTAAATAATGGTGACACGGAGTGGGCTTCTGGAACGCACGAAGAGCTTAAAAGGTACTTTGACGGGTTTGACTGGGCTAACAGTATGGTGCTGGCTCACAACACTATGTTCGATGGCGCTATATTATCTTGGCTATTTGATATTCGCCCTCGGGTTTGGGCTGATACTCTTTGTATTGCCCGTGCTGTACATGGGGTGGAAGTTGGTGGAAGTCTCAAGGCGCTCGCGGAACGGTATAATTTAGGCGTTAAGGGCACTGAGATACTCAACGCTCTAGGAAAACGTCGCCTAGACTTCACTGATGACGAGTTAGACAGCTACGGTGACTACTGCATTAATGATGTAGAGCTTACCTACAAGCTGTTTAACCGGTTGCTGAAGCAAGGCTTTCCTAAGAAAGAACTCAGGATCATCGACTGCACGTTACGGATGTTTATACATCCTATGCTGGAGCTAGATTGCGATTTACTTGAGGATCACCTATACGACATCAAGCTCCATAAAGATAAGTTGTTATGTGATGCTGGCGTGGCTGACAAGAAAGAGCTGATGAGTAACGATAAGTTTGCTGATCTGCTGCGCTCCAAAGGTGTCGAACCACCTATCAAGGTCAGCCCCACTACGGGCAAAGAGGCTTACGCATTCGCAAAGACAGACGACGGATTCAAGAGCCTTATAACGCACGAAAACCCAGAAGTGCAGGCACTAGCGGCTGCTAGGCTAGGCAACAAGAGTACGTTGGAAGAGACTCGTACGCAGCGGTTCATAGACATAGCAGGTCGCGGCACTCTGCCGGTTCCTGTTCGGTACTATGCGGCACACACTGGTAGGTGGGGTGGGGATGACAAGATCAACCTACAGAACCTACCTAGCCGTGGGCCAAACGGTAAGAAGTTAAAGAAAAGCATTGTCGCGCCTGACGGATACACACTCATAGATTGCGACTCGTCGCAGATCGAAGCACGGGTGCTGGCATGGTTCGCAGGGCAGGATGATCTGACCGATGCGTTCCGTAACAAAGAAGATGTGTACGTCAAGATGGCGTCACGGATCTACGAAACATCGGAAGACCAGATAACAAAAGACCAGCGGTTCGTAGGCAAGACCACGATCCTTGGCGCTGGCTATGGTATGGGTGCCGTCAAGTTTCAAGCGCAGTTGAAATCTTTTGGTACGGACATATCACTTGATGAAGCACGGCGGATTATAAACATCTACCGTGATGCAAACTGGAGAATTAGTCATGTGTGGCGGGAAGCACAGCACATGGTTGCCGCTATGGAACGAGGGGACAACTACCAGTTTGGTAAGAAGGGTGTGATTGAAGTTATAGGAAACCGGGAAGCCATACGTCTACCGTCTAAGCTCCTAATGCGTTATCAGGATCTACGTGGGGAGCGTAACTCTGAAGGTACGGAGTACAGCTACAAGACGCGCAACGGTAGGACGCGGATTTACGGTGGTAAAGTCATAGAGAATGTCTGCCAAGCCTTAGCACGGTGTGTGATAGGTGACCAGATGCTCTTAATAAATAACAAGTACCGAGCGGTACTTACAGTTCACGACTCAGTTATCGCATGTGTACCTGAGTCTGAAGCAGAAGAAGCCCAGCAGTACGTCGAGAAGTGCATGAGGTACGTCCCGACATGGGCCGAAGGGTTGCCACTTGAATGTGAGAGTGGTGTAGCAAACGCATACGGAGATTGCGAATAATGGATACGAAAGTAAAAAATATGTTTGGAACCAAAACTACTGAAGACCGTGCAGAGCAGCTTGCTCCTCGCCCAGTCAAAAAAAGCAGTAGGTCAGCGCACCTGTACGACATAATGTCTAGTCTGGGCGGTAGTGCCTCGTTAACAGCGATTTGGAGAATGGTTCCTGCCTCAGACTTAAAAACCAGACCCAAAAACAGGCAGCAGCTACGTGATTGGATTAGTCAAAGCGCCACCAGTAAGGGGTACTTTGTACGGGTAAGTAAGGATAACTACCGACTGGCAACGTCCGAAGAACATAGAGCGATTGTTGAAAGGAACGCGGACACTGCCCGTAAGTACAAGGTTAAGAAAGACCGGCAACAAGCTAGGACTGCGGCTATTGCGGAACAGCCGAATACTTCTTCGCAATTCGCACGGGAGTATCTTGGTGCGTTGCTTGGTACTTCTTGTGCTATAGTATTGTTTTACGTGATCTTGAAGCTAACAGTATGAGGTAGTTTGTGAGCGTAGCACCGTGGTCATTCAGTAAGATAAAGGCGTTCCAGCAGTGCCCTAAACAGTTCTACCACGAGAAGGTACTCAAGCAGTACCCGTTCAAGGAGTCTGAAGCGACACTGTATGGAACAGCTTTTCACGAAGCTGCGGAGACTTACATCCGCGACGGTGGTGAGCTAGATCCACGGTTCAGCTACGCTCAAGGCGCGTTAGACGCACTCAACGCCAAGAAAGGCGAGAAGCTGTGCGAGATCAAGATGGGCCTGACCAAAGACTTGGAAGCGTGTAGCTTCTTTGACTCCGACGTTTGGTTCCGAGGCATTGCCGATCTTGTGATCTTGAACCGCGAAGACAATCTTGCATGGGTGATTGACTACAAGACCGGCAAGTCGGCAAGATATGCTGACAAAGGGCAGCTAGAACTTATGGCTCTGGCTACCTTCAAGCACTACCCCGAGGTGGAGACCGTTCGGGCTGGGCTGTTGTTTGTAGTAAGTAATGATCTGATACGAGATCGCTACACGATAGAAGAAGAGGATAGGTTGTGGACTAAGTGGCTGAGTAAATACAGCGACATGGAAACAGCTTTTGACAACGATACGTGGAACCCCAACCCTAGCGGGCTGTGTAAAGCATGGTGCCCTGTGTTGGAGTGCCCACACAACGGAAAGAACTAATGCCGTACAAGAACAAAGCAGACCGTAAGAAACAGAAGAACCCTCCTGTCGGCAGTAAGGCGCATGAAGCACGGATGGAGAGACAACGTGCTAGACGCGCTATGGATAGAACGGGCCGTGATGCCAACAAGAACGGCAAGGCAGATAAGCGTGAAGGCAAAGATGTCAGTCACAATAAGATGTTGAGTCGTGGTGGCAGTAACAAAGACGGTGTGCGAATAGAAAGTAAGAGTGCTAACCGCAGCCGTAACGGGCAGAGTCCCAAGAAAGCGGGGCATAGACCTCGACGTAGACAGTGAGTAAGGAAGACGTAAAGACAGGTGTACTGGTCGGTATCGGTATTATTGTAGCGATCAACGTACTGTCTTTTCTTCTTACTGTGTTAATAACAGTTTAGGCCAAGGCACTTCCTGCCTGTTGGCACCGTTCCCGTCCGGTGTGGTCGTATGGCGGGGTTTCTTAACCGCGTGTAGTGGACACCCACTTCGCGCTTTTTTGCATGGAAGGGTGAATGAAAGTAATAGATAACAAGGCGCTGCTATTGCGGCTACGTGACCCACGGAAAGTTACCGAGGTTATACCAAAGAGTAAGGAGTTATCAGGTAACCGTGTGGTGGTTAACTGGGGCGTAGACGAGGCCCACGTACTCAAGAATCTAAACATCAACGCGCCATCGCCCATCGAAGGTAAGTATAAGTGGACGGGCAAGTACAAACCGTTCGAGCATCAAAAGACCACGGCTGGGTTCCTGACACTCAACAAACGTGCGTTCTGTTTCAACGAACAGGGTACGGGCAAGACCGCTAGTGCTATCTGGGCAGCGGACTTCCTAATGAAGCAAGGCCGTATCAAACGCGCTCTGGTCATCTGCCCTTTATCTATTATGGATTCGGCATGGCGAGAAGATCTGTTCAGCTTCGCTATGCACCGCAAGGTAGATATAGCCCACGGTTCAGCGAAGAAGAGAACCGCTGTAATCGAAAGCGATGCGGAATTCGTGGTAATAAATTATGACGGTGTGGCAATTGTAGCGGATGCCATAGCCAACGGTGGGTTTGACCTAGTGATTGTGGACGAGGCCACGCACTACAAGAATGCCCAGACTGACAGGTGGAAGACACTCAACAAGCTACTCAGCCCTGATACGTGGCTGTGGATGATGACGGGTACACCCGCTGCACAGAGTCCGCTGGATGCGTACGGTCTGGCTAAACTTGTTAACCCGAAAGCTGTGCCACGCTTCTTTGGTTCGTTCCGCGATCAGGTAATGTACAAAGTGACCAACTTCAAATGGGTACCTAAGCCGGAGGCTACCGAGATAGTGTTCGGCGCACTACAACCAGCCATACGGTACACGAAGGAAGAGTGTCTGGATCTACCTGACATGGTGTACACCAACCGCGAAGTACCGCTGACACGCCAGCAAGAGAAATACTACAAAGAGCTGAAGAACCGCATGGTCATGGAGGCTGCGGAAGAGACAGTCACGGCAGCTACGGCAGCGGTCAACATGAATAAGCTGCTACAAATCAGTTCTGGTGCGGTGTACACCGATGACAATGAGGTGGTGGAGTTCGACATCAAGCACCGATACAAGGTGCTACGTGAGGTAATTGACGAGTCCAGTAAGAAGGTACTCGTGTTCGTGCCGTTCAAGCATACGATCCAGCTACTTACTGACAAACTACGTAAGGACAAGATACCTACCGAGGTAATTAGCGGGGCTGTCAGTGCCACCGAGCGCACGCGCATATTCAAAGAGTTCCAAGAGACAGATACCCCACGAGTGCTGGTCATCCAGCCACAGGCTGCGGCACACGGCGTTACGCTGACCGCTGCGAACACAATCGTGTGGTGGGGGCCAACCAGTTCAGTAGAAACCTATGCACAGGCCAACGCACGTATCCACAGAGCGGGGCAAGATCATAAGTGTACAGTGGTACAGCTACAAGGATCTCACATAGAAAAGCGCGTGTACGCATTACTAGATAACAAAATAGACACACATACAAAAATTATTGATCTTTACAAAGAAATACTTGATTAAGCCATTACCTACCACTATATTACCTTTCTCGGCAATGGAAGGACGAAGATCATGGCTGATGCAAAAGACGTAGACGGTGTGCCGCTAGGCAAGATGACTGGGGTTTACCTCAAGATTAAGGCTGAACGGGAGCGCCTATCTGCGGAATTTAAGGAGGCTGATGACAAGCTAGTCAATCAGCAAAACAAAATAAAAAGTGCGCTACTGAGCTACTTAAAAGAGAACGACATCAAGAGTGTCAAAACAGATGCTGGTACGTTTTATCGTACGGTCAAGCAGAAGTATTGGACTAGCGATTGGGAACACATGCACGAGTTTATCCTTGAGCATGGTGTACCTGAGTTCTTAGATAAGCGCCTAAATCAGAAGAACGTACGGGAGTTCCTTGAGGAAAACCCAGATCTTCTGCCAAAGGGCTTGAACGTAGACTCAGAATACGCGCTCACGATAAGGAAGGCATGATGGAGCAATTAGTTCCGATTGAGGATGTTGCAAAGCACTTTGGTGTGTCATTATCCACGACCCGTAAATGGGTGCGGGATGGGGTCATACCGAGTAACACCTACATAAAAGTGGGTAAAACGCAGCGGTTCGCTTTGGCGAGCATCGCAGAGGCTTTGCTAAAAGGTGACTCAGAAGATGATGGCCCAATGGTAGGTGGTGTAGATCTGGCTGATGTGCCAGACACCGCAGACTTTGATCCATCGGCATTCGACCCTGATGCGGACATTTAATGCGCCGAATCAGTATACAGGGTAGCAAGTTCACTGGGTTAGACATTCAGTCGGATAGCACAGTTATGGACGTGGTTATTGTGAATGCAGCGGTAGTATCCCGCGCATTTTACAAAGACGACTACGATCCTAACGCCAAGCGGCTTCCGACATGTTGGTCTAGCGATACCCAGAGACCAGCTCCCGAGGTGCCGCCGAGCCAGAGACAGAGTACGCGCTGCATCGACTGCACGCAGAATGTCCGAGGTTCTGGCAATGGAGGGGGTAGGGCTTGTAGGTTTAGCCAGCGTTTAGCTGTTGTTGAAGAACAAGCGTTAGACACAGTGTATCAACTACAAGTACCTGCCTCGTCCATATTTGGCAAAGCTCAAGGTAGAAGCTCTATGCCTCTACAGGCTTATGCCAAGTTTTTGAGTGGGCACGGGACGCCGAGTGCGGCGGTAGTGACAAGGATTAGTTTTGATGCGGGTAGCCCTGTGCCAAAGCTGTTCTTCTACCCACAACGACCATTAGAAGAAGAGGAACTACAAGAAGTTAAATTGATGGTGGATGCAGATGACACGTTAGCAGCGATTGCTTTCGACATTGTTCCACACAACCGCGAAGGTTCGCCCTTCGCTGCGACTGAAGGGTTCACGATAACTAGCCAAAGTAAGGAGACCAACAATGGCTGAAGCGAATATGTACTACACAATTGAGGGCGTGAAAGCTCTCTACCCAAGACTCGACGCTACCTACAAGTTCGATAACAAAGCGAACGGCGGTAAGGGTGGGTCTGTTAAGTGTGACCCGCTGGATGACGGCGCGGCATACGAGATGTCCTTTGTGATGTCTGAAAGCGAAGCTAAAGCCTTGTACAAGGCAATGGCAACGGCTTACAAAGCCAAGAAAGAAAAGAGCTGGCCTGACAAGTTTGCCCTACCGTTCAAGAAGGACGATGACGGTAACTACGTCGGTAAGGCCAAGTTGAAAGGTGCTTATGGCACCGACAAGACCACGCCACCACTACAAGTGGACGCGCAGAACAACAAACTGCCAGCGGACTTTCAGTTGACCAGCGGCAGCACCGTGAACCTTGCCTTCTCTTTCGTACCGTACTCTATGCGTGATAACGGCGTTAGCCTGCGTCTGAACGGCGTACAGGTGATCGAATACGTGCCGATGGTGTCACGTTCGCCCTTCGGTGTTGTGGAAGGCGGCTTCGTAGCACAACCTGATAACCCGTTTAATGATACTACTAGCAGTGTCAAGAGCACCGATGTCGCGTTAGACGACGATGACTCTGACGATATATTTGGTGATGAGCCAGATACCTCCGAAGTGGAGGAACCCAAGAAGGTCGTAAAGAAATCTGCCCCCGCACCCAAGGAAGATGACGACGATCTGAGTGCCATTGTTGACGGTTGGGATGACTAGCCACTAACAATCACTCCACTATGGCTAGGTTTTGCCGAAAAGGATGCGCCGACATCCCTGCCATAGTGTCTCTCGGCATTGGGTGCAACCATGAATACAAGAGAATTTTTACGGTGGGTACTACCCACAGAAGGTGTGTATGTCCTGTTTCGGCATAGCGCCGCTCTCGGTAACGGAATTAAGCAAGTCTATTTCCATACCGTTGATGAACTAGCGGAAGCCGCCGAACACTACGACAGTGAAGGCTGGGACATATACTTTGCTATGAGTAACTTCAAGGAAGAGGGTACTCGTAGAGGAGAAGACGCCAAACACATCAAGTCGTTCTTTTTAGACTTGGATTGTGGCGAAGACAAAGTAGCTAAAGGTGAGGGGTTTGCTACGCAAAGGGACGCAATACGTAGACTGCAAGAGTTCTGCGCTGCGCTCAAGCTACCAAAACCTCTTATTGTTAACTCTGGACGAGGCATACACGTTTACTGGGTCTTGGAAGAATCCGTGCCAGTTGAACAGTGGAAAGTCGTAGCTGACCAGTTCAAAGCCAAGTGCAAAGAATTTGGGCTAGAGATTGACCCTGCTGTGCCTTCAGATGTAGCTCGGGTGCTACGTGTGGTGGGTACGCACAACCATAAGCCGGATGTACCTGCACCGGTAGTGCTGGTCAACAAGAAGCCCGACGCAGTTAACTTTGACTTCTTCGCCAGTCGGTTAGGTATGGACACCATACAGGTTCCTCAGAAGCGTACGGGTGCGGACGGGCCAGCTAGTCTGCGCGATGCTTTGTTGGAAAACATAAACTACAGCTTCAGAGAGATACTGCGGAAAGCACAGAACGGCAACGGCTGTGAACAGTTACGCCGCATAATAAAAGGTCAGGCCGAAACAAGTGAGCCTATGTGGAGGGCAGGGCTGTCCATCGCTAAGTTTTGTGAAGACGGCGAGAAAGCTGCTCACAAGATTTCAAACCAGCACCCTGAGTACACACCAGAACTGACACTGAAGAAGTTAGATCTGATTAAGGGGCCGTACCGTTGCACGACGTTCGATGAGAACGAGGGCGGTATCTGCACGGAATGCCCTCACTGGGGTAAGGTCAAATCACCCATCATCTTGGGACGTAAGATCAAAGAAGCAGAAGCTACCGAGGACGGTACTTACCTGATTGAGTCGGGTGAGTCGGGTGAGTCGGGTGATTTAATAGAAGGTACGCTTGTTGCAGAAAATACTGGTCAAGAACTTTCTACACAACACGTTATACCAGTCTACCCGCGCCCGTATTTTCGTGGGCAGAACGGCGGTGTGTACATCAGAGACATAACTGTAGACGGCGAAGTGGATGAGCATGTGCTGTACCACAACGATTTGTACGTTACTCGCAGATTAGTGGATGTAGAAGCCGGTGAATCTGTGGTCTGTAGGATACACTTACCGCAAGATGGCGTACGCGAGTTTACAATGCCACTTACAGCGGTCACTTCACGGGACGAGTTTCGCAAGAACATGTCCATGCAAGGTGTAGCTGTCCCACGACTAGACGATTTGATGAACTATATGATTACTTGGGTAAACGAATTACAGGCAACGTCTACGGCGGACACGGCGCACCGGCAGTTTGGTTGGGTAGACGATACATGCACAGCATTCATTGTTGGGGAAAGGGAAGTACAGGCTGACGAGATTCGGCATAACCCTCCGTCAACACCGACAGCCGCACTGATTCCGTACTTCAAACCAAAGGGTACGTTAGAAGCGTGGAAGAAGATGGCTAATTTTTACGGCACTATGCCGGAACTAACGATGCACCAGTACGTTGTGTGTACGGCTTTTGGTTCTCCGCTGATGACTTTTATGCCCCAGAACTCTTGTGCTTTGCATATACACAGCTCTATTAGTGGGTGCGGTAAGACAGCGGCAGTGCGCGTAGCGGCTTCTGTATGGGGCTACGAGAAGGCTCTCATGGTCGAGGAGCGCGACACCGACTCTATGAAGTTTAACCGCGCAGAGGTATTGCATAACCTACCTTTCTACGTAGACGAACTTACCAACGAGAAAAGCAACAAGCTCAGTGACTTAGCCTATCAGCTATCTTCTGGGCAGCAGCGTGGTCGTATGGCAGGTGGAGCAAACTTAGAACGTGTTAGGGGTGAGCCTTGGAAGTTCCTGTCGGTTACTACTGGTAATGCTAGTGTGATTGAACGTATTGCTCTTGAGAAACAGCAACCGAAAGCAGAAGCACAGCGTATGCTGGAGTGGAAAGCACAGCGGGTGTTCTCTAGCACTGAAGACAAGAAAAAGACTGACGCATTCGATGCTTCTATAGAGCAGAACTATGGGCACGCTGGGATCATTTACATCCAGTGGGTCATGCAAAACTTGGAGTCGGTCAAGGCGTTGGTGTTTAAGTTCCAGCAAGAGATAGACGAGGCAGCGGGGCTTACGGCAGAAAACCGTTTCTGGTCTGCCGGAGCTGCTACCACACTAGCTGGAGCGTACATTGCCAATAAGCTGGATCTAGTTGACTACGACATAAAAGGCTTATTTAAGTGGACTATTAACATGCTCAAGGCTAACAAGCAGTCTGTTATGGACATGGGCGTGTCAGTGGAGCAGACGGTCAGCGACTATCTGACTGAGAACTACAACAATATCCTGATGATTAAAAGCACCGACGACCTACGTAGTGGGTCTGGTAACGGGCTAGATAGCATCGTTATACCGGATGCTCTGCCACGCGGAAAGCTAGTGGCTCGGTATGAAACGGACACGAAGAAAGCGTACCTAGTTCCGAAGCCTTTGAAGGCTTGGTGCGCGGCACAGCAGATAAATTACAACGCCTTTGTAGACGACATGATTAAGAAGTTAGGTGGTAAACGGGGAACCATACGGTTAGCTAAGGGCACCAACTTCGAGTTACCCACCAGCAGGGTAATCATCGTCAACTGCAAGACGTTCGATACAGGCGGCGACGAAAGCGCTACAGATGATAACGCTGAAGCTACATGATATAGACGCTGATGGCGTACGTATCGTGGTGGACTGGGGTGCTATGGCGGTGGGCAGTTCGGTATTCATACCGTGCATTAACACGAACAAAGCCTTACAACAGGTGAAACGCATCTGTGTAGATGAGATGGGGTGGGACGTTACAGCCAAGGCTGTCATAAGTGGTTCGCACACAGGTGTGCGTGTTTGGAGATTACTATAATGTTAGATTTTGCAGACCTGATTGCGCCCATGACAGTCGTTGAATTTGAAGAGAAGCATCGTGGCAAAGCCTTTGCCGTGTTTCCTCGAACCGAGGCTCGAACAGAACTGTTCGACAACATCATAGATTGGCAGCAATTCAGCAGCTACATCAACAACGACAGAGCAACCGCCGGTATGCAGGCGATTACCCTAGATGGGCGAAAACTGTGTATGGAACAGGGCAACCTCGAACGCGAGAGCAGACCCAACTGGAGCCGTAAGGATTACTACGAGAAGAAGTACCTACATGACCTTTGGACACAAGGCGGCTCTCTGATCTTGACTAAAGCATCTCTATTGACACCGAGGATCAGCATGATTGCGGGTGCTATTGAACGCTACTATATGGGCGCAGCGGACGCACATTTCTATTGCAGCGGTGTGTCCAACGCCTCAACGTTTAGTGCCCATATTGACTATGACGATAACTTCTTAGTACATGCTCAAGGGGACGTTAGTTGGGAAGTCCACAACAGCTTTGAGAACGATGATGGCGACTCCACATCGCTCGACCTCACTGTAGGCGACCTGCTGTATATACCGAAAGGGATTAAACACAGGGCTATACCCAAGACAAAACGCATATCTATTTCAGTGCCGGTAGCAGAACGTAGGCCAAATGAAGGGTCTTTGAAGACGCAGGATAGGGAGTATTACGACTTCACATAGGGTTTTGGAACCGTGTGGAACCGCGTGGAACTAATTGGACAGGGTGATCCTATATGGTACGATCCGCTCCGATAAGGTCATGGTCTCTCCGTACTGTTTGGTCTTATCCTCTCCTGCCCCTCTACCGTAGCTACCCCTTCCTGCGGTAGAGGGGTTTTTTACATCCCTAAGTTGTCCCATATCGTCAGCGTATCGTCGTACTCGGCGGCGCTTTGTCGCATGTCTCTCATCATTCTTGGGTCGATAGTTACGCCGTAGTGCATCTTTCTTGACGTTTTCATGTGCTGGGCCATAGACCGTTTGATCGTATCTGGCGTAATCCGCACACTGGGGAACTTACGGTTAAACTCGTTCATGTCTTCGCGGATGCCTCGTGCCTTGGAGGTGTCTCCACTTCTTACGGCTGCATAGTACCTACGTAACAATTGAGTACGCTGCCTAGCAGCCGCACCAGATATTTTCTTGAGTTGAGCATTCTGTGCCAGTTGTCTGGTGTACTCCGCTGGGGCAAAACCAAAGAGCTGCATGACGAGCAGAGGTGCAGATATATCATCTACAATGACATCACCCCGCTGGGTTTTGGCACCGTCTTCGTAGAATCGGTAGGTTTTCAAAACATTGCGTAGCGCAGCGGGGGACATAGCTTCCGCACCCCTCATAAGCTCACCTTGGTTTATTGCTTTGTCATACCCTCGTTCCATCTGCATTGATACACCGACTACGGGGCCACCAAGGATTTCTATTAGGTCAAATAAGAATGGCTGATCTTTTTCGATGAGTCGGTCTCGGAATACTAGGTCAGACAGACCCATACGACTCGCAACGTCTACACCTAGTACAGCGTTACCCATACCTCCGAAAAGCTCTTCTCCTATCGTCTTACGAACTACAGTATCAAGATCTTCGTCTTCGTCGCCCTTGAACATGTCGTACACCATAGCAGCCACGCCGTACATTGGCAGACCTTGTGCGCCAGCAACCAACGCCGCACCGCCGAATACACCTGCCATTTGCCTACGGGCCTGTGCCTTTTCCGCTGGTGTGCCTCTGATTGACTCCGCACCTAGCTTGTATAAAAGCTCCATCATCTGCACGCCGTATCGCTTGTACAGAAACGCAACCTTACCTATCCCTTGTTGAGCGAGTCTCGGTGCAGAAGCGGCAGCGGTGCCACCGTTAGTAAGTTCCACCTCATAGACAGCGAACTCAGCGGCTTCGCGGTACTCAGCTTCGCTCAACTTGAGGTTAGCTTTCTCTTCAGCAGACAAAGCCTTGAAATCTGC
>TARA_R100001463_G_scaffold44124_3_pt1 | contig 12764 bp, 23 predicted proteins | sample TARA_R100001463 | Tara Oceans TARA_R100001463 (sample SAMEA2622242) | marine metagenome | biome: marine biome (ENVO:00000447); feature: deep chlorophyll maximum layer (ENVO:xxxxxxxx); material: "saline water (ENVO:00002010), including plankton (ENVO:xxxxxxxx)" | depth 40 m
CCGTTCCACCGGCTGCGGCCATCGTTATCGCAATGTAATAGTAACCTCCGGGATCTGTACTTGCCCCAGCGATTTCATACATTTTTTTGCCAACGGTGTTGATGTTAGATGCTTCGTGGCGAACGTCTGCCATAGCACCCGCATCCGCAACCGTGGTTGCAAAAACGTCTTCGTCAACAACAACACCGGCTGTGGTGTAGATGCCGACATTGAAAGTGTTACTGCCACCAAGCGTGTCTGAACCCACGAAAATATGCGGAACAGTTGCATTACTTGGAATTGGAGCAAGCATGAGAATATCATTATCATCACTGTCTCCAGCAGCTACGACGATGGTTCCCTGAGCTACACGCATCACGCCATGTAGGTTGGCAACATCATTCATCGCAGGAGGGCTGGCTTCGAAGTTCGTAACCAGCGTTGAGTTAGCTGTACCCATTAATCAATCCTCCTTAGCTCGGATCGCATTCGATGTAGCCGACCAACTCTTCCTGCATCCTGGTGCTACCTATTGCCATAGAAGCAAAGACTTGCTGGGAGTAGTTTTTGTCGGCACGTTCGCTGACGCGAACTTGTACATCTTGACCAACAGCCAGAACGATGCCGGGTTTGGCATAGAACAGAACTTTATGGTCAGCGTTGGCGTCAACACCAATGCGTTCTGTGCGGATGAAACTGAAGCCTAAAAAGGTTTCAACTTCGCCTTGTACTAACGCTTTCACGGTGTTGAAGTCACTGGATGTTACAGCGGTTTCGGCCAACAGGTTTTTAAGCTGTTTGGCGTTGACGACACAGTAACGCTCGATCTCAGGATCAATGTCAGATGAGTCCAAGACTTCCTTGGCTGCACGTAGCTTGGCTACGTTCAGGCCAACGTCGGAAGAACTGCCACCAACTTGCACGTCTACCGTGTTGGCAGAAGTGTAAGAGGTGCTGGTTGAACCATCGACGCCAGTGAAGGCAGTGCCATCAGCAGCGGCGACAATCTCATCATCCATTGCCCGCCCCAGAGCAAAAGCAGCTTGCTCTGCGTAAGGACCGGCAGGATCAATAAGCATCCTCACCTTGTCTTCTTGGTCAATGAGATCAGCCCAATCATAATCCACAAGGCTTACGCGGCGCCTCGCATGTGGAACATCAAGTCTGGGAGTATCGGAGTGACGGCTGGTTCGTTTAGAAGCAACGGTGCTGCCCAACTGCTCGAAATAAGCATTCTTGCCTGTGACTTGTTCAAGACGAACGCTGTCACGAAGGCGAGAACCCTTCTGTTGTACGAGATGTTCGACGTTACCCTTATATTGCTCAACGAAAGCCGTAGTTATTTGAACACTCATAGTGTTCTCCTTTACGGTTAAGTTAAAAGTAAGGTTAAGGTCAACGTGTTGTCGGGTATCCCGGCACGTCTACGTTTACAGTCGTCACTGCGTTGTCTTTCCAACTGTCTTGCGGGGGCGTTAACCTTGTCCGCTACGCTGCTTGATCAGGATGCGCGAACTCATAAAGTTGCGTAAGCCGATCATTTAGAACTTTGTTTTCTGGACTTGTTTTATCCATCAAAGCTGGATTGGCACGGATGCGGGATATCTCTGCCCGTGCATCTTCTGGCGTCATACCAAAAGACCCGGACACTTCTGCATCCTTAAATTGCTGCCCGGAACTCAGCTCGGCGCCAACTTTTGCAAACGCACGAACCATTTCCGGGTGGTTGCCCAAGCCGCTCTCATTAAGCAAATCCACTAATGTGTCTGAACCGAAAGCACGAACGGCACGACGGGCTAACCCAACCTTCTCATCAAAGGAATTGCCGTACTCTTTCTTTAGTTCGTTGCCCCATTCTTCGAAAGCACGTTGCTGGTCAAGTGCCATGTCTTTCTCTTGGCCGATTGCCCGCTCAACAAACGCATCGTGTAAACGCTGCGCCATGTGTGCCGGAACTTTTGCTTCGTGTGCCTTCTCTCTAAACCACGCTGACATATCTTGGTTATAGTTTTCGTAGCCTTGCGGAACAGCTAACTCATATCCTTCAGCCGTTTCCGGCGCACCAAGTTTATCCCAGCCTTCCCATTGACTAATGTCCTGGCCTTCAACCGGCAACGGTATGCGGTCTGTACCGATCTGGCGTTCTAGGTTGACGTAGCTTTTGACCACATCGTCGGTGGTCTGCCAGCCTTTGTTCTCTACAAAACCACGATGCTCATCCGACACCCATTCCGGGGTTGTCAGACTTGTTGTGGCTTGTGCAGTTTGTACATCTTGTACACTTGTTTCGCTAACGGCGCTCCCCTCAACAGGGTTGCCCGTATCAACGGACCCTTGCTCTTCTTCACTCATCAATAACTCCAATTCCTATTTTCATGACTTGCTCGTCATCCAGGCCAAGGAACGAAATGATGCGACGTACCATGTCACGCGTTCCCTCCAGATGTTGAACCTCTTCCGGTGTGCGTACTCCTGTAACCTGGAACAACCCACTAGCTTTCATCATGTCACGCAGCACCACTTGTCCTTCCGGCACATTCATAAAAATGTGGCGGTAGGATTCGACCAACTGTTTTTGCGTGGTCACTGTTGGGCGGCTTGACTGATTTGGCTAATCTTCAACGCCGCGTCAGCAGCTTGCGGTGCAGCTTGTACGGCTTGTTGTAGTTGTTGCTGTTGTGCGCGGCCCTGGCGTACTTGTTGTATCTGCTCCTGATCGTTCAAGATGCTTTGCGGTACACCATTCACGTCAGCCAAAACCCGCGTGATTTCGTCAAAGTTAAAGTTGTCCATCACAGACGGATCTACCGCTGCAATGGGTTGAACCATTTCCAGTGTTCTCAAAATTCCAACTCCCTCTTCTGATTTCATCGCACGCGAAAGCGGCGACACATACTCCACTTGGTATTCCTGTCCTTGTAATATCTCTGGCACTTCAGGCAGCAATCCTTGGCGTGCAAGGATGCCTAGCTCTCTCTCAATCAACGGGCCTAGCGTTTCTGATTGTTGCCGCCCAACGGTCGGTGCTAACAACGCGCCTTTCTCTTGCGCCCGCTGCAACACTTCCGTTGCAGTCATTGCCGGAGAATCAACAAGGATCTGAAATAAAGTCACGAGGAAAGCATCGTTAATAGTACGGCGCCGTCGCTCCATCATGTCTTCGCCAATGTCAGGACGACCACCTGTATTAAGTGGCTGTATGGGCGCCTGTGTTCTGCCATCCAACCGGGCGAACGTTGCGCCGCCAGCCCGTGTGTTGACGGGCAGTATGACGCCGTCATCAGCTATAAGCAGTGGTGGATCAACAACTTTCTCACCAGCGCGGATAACCACGCGGGACATGGCCTGTAACATCTTGATGTCAGGAAGCACCAGCATCGCTGGAGATCGACCATATGTTTCACGTGGGCCAGTGACGTAGCGGCTGATGATGTAAGGGAAATCTTCGTAGCCGCCTTCTTCTATAACATTCTTAGTTTTCGTTTCGTAGTACGCCGACCCAAACTCCATGTTGATGCGGTCGCTCATAGATACGTCGCGGTCTGTGCGCGGCGCCACAACATGCAACAACTCAACGCGCTCATCAGGATTGTCGTTGGCTTTGTCGAGCACTTCCTTGCTGATGTCTTCGTCGTTAAACATCAACGCAACTTGTCGCGCCGTGCAATCCATCTTCCGGTACACGGTATCGATGATGCCGTGTTCGTTCTCTGCGATAAACATATCCGACAAGTGAACAGCGCGGTAACGAAAACCTTCGTCAAACTTCTCGTCAACGAACATGCCGCCCGTGCCGAAAGCGCCTAACGACAAATATCCCTCGTGCATTTGTGATGCGAAGTTGGCGCGGGGGGCGTAGCGATAGTGAAAAAGTGCGTTCTCTACAGCGTCGAACCATGCGGCAACCTCTGGTACGCGAGAGAGATCAGGATCGCTGGTGCGTAACGTGTGCCACCTTGCGCCACGCGGCGTCAGTAAACTCTCAACAGCAGCGGCAAAACGTTCAAGTGCAAGCGCACTGGTGGCGTCATACATCTTGTCGGTGCGCTTATCGCCAGGGGTGCGGTTGCCTGTAAATTCAGAAGAACGCGGCAGCACTCTTTCTGCAATCTCTTCCCAGGTGCTTTCCCATGTTCCGCGCTTACTCTTCATCCGCTCGTAGCGTTTAAAGATTGCGTCTGTGTCTTGAAAGTCCATTAGACCCCCAGCATTGTTGTTTTCTGTATCGCGCCAACATCAGTGTTGCGCGGGACGCCCTGCATGATCGTGCGCCCTTGATATGTACCGCCGCCGGTCGTGGACATTGCAGAACGTTGGGCCTTGTCTAACCGTGCGCCCATAGAACTCTGCGCTGGTTTAGGCCCGCCGCTCTGCATCTGGTTGTACGCTTGTTGTGTACACATCACCGCGCCAACGCACCTTGCCTAGTACCGCCTTTAGACGTTCTCGCTTCAGCAGCTTTCAACGCTGCTTCTAAATCACGATAGCGCGGAAATTTTTTGCCACTTTGTTTTTCATATTGTAAAGCCTTGTCCATTGCCTCACCCGGATCTTCAAATTGCTTAATGCCATCTCGCGTCATGTAGAGAGATGGAAAGTTAAAAAACATCCCAGAAGCATCCCGTTCTGTCATTGTAATTTCGGTTGAGTATGAACCATCTGGGTTGGGCCTACTTTCCCCTGCACGCAGTGGACGGGGAAAAATGTCATTGCTGGCTTGTTCAATTTGGCGATAGGCGTTAGGCGTACACATCACTTTTTCTTAGTGACTTTCTTCATTGGTTTTTTCTTAGGTGGACGACCAACCTTGCTTCCGTAAGTACCGCGACCTTTTGGCATGTTTATCTCCTTTTCTTTGCTGTTTTCTTAGATTGTCTGAACGCCTTAGCTGTCGGCGCACCCTTAGTGCCTGGTTTCCGCATGCGCTCACCAGAACCAGCGGCTATTCTTTTTCTCTTGGCATGAATGTTGGCATAGAGGCCGGGACGTTTTGCCATACTACCCTCCTAACAAATTACGAATGCCAAGGTTGGCTTCTTCAGTGACCCCCTGGCCACCCGTCAGCAATGTCGGTGCGCGACCACGCGCAAGTATGTTGCGACGCCGTGCGCTGCGTTGAGATGCCGTCATCTCTGGATCGTCCCGCGTTGGCGGGGCAGGGGGCGGGGGTGGAGGAGGAGGGGGTGGCGGTGGACTTGTATTACCGATGCACATTATCTTCGTCCTCCTAATGTTGCTCTGTCACCAAGCAACGAGTTCACGCCCATGCGAACACCTTGCCCTACGACAAACCCAAGCGGGCCACCGATAAGACTGCTGGCGCCAAAGCCAGCGAACCCGCCAACGGTGGGCGGGCTGTTAAGAGCTGCAAGGAAGCCGGTGGACGGGGCGAAATCGCGCTCATACCCTGCAACGCTTTGAACTTGGCCCAGCGCGTTCGTGAATGTACTGCTGCCTGACGTAAGAGCGTTAGTGACTGCTTGGTCGTCTGCAATCTGTTGATCTGAACGGTTGTCACCAAGGAATGAGCCAACTGTACTCATAGCCGAACTGTACGTTTGCGCCTCGCCGCCTTGCTTACCAGACGGGGCATTTGGGTTGAACCCCTCTTCGCCGGGTCGTGTTGAAGTATCGCTGTCACCACCACCGCCTCCTCCGCCACCACACATATCAAAACTCCTCGTCAAATCTTTTGCGCGTTATCGAATAACAGTGATAGGTCTGCCTATCCGCTGAGTAATCCTCGCAAGTTGCCTCGCGTATAAATCCAATTGTCTCTAGCCAACGATGCGCCACGTCGTGACCGTCAGCAGACCAGCAATCCAATCTAACGGCGCCGGTCTTTGCTATCTCCGTAGAGAACTCGCGCCGTATGGATTTCGTCACGGACAAAGCCACGTCGGGCCATTGGTCCGTTGCAAACATCCAGCACTGCCACACCTTGGGTAGCCGTTCATTGGCGCCCCATGCTGCGACAGGTATGTTGTCTTTGAACGCCGCATAGCAGAACCGTTGCCCGTGGGACATGGCTGCTAAATCTTCTGGCGTTGGTTTAAACAAGTGCGGAAAGATTTCGTCTCTATCCGCTTGTCTCATGTTACGTGCGATATAAACAACGTCGGCGTAGTACGCCGGTTCTATCTTCACTGTCATGCAAAGTTATCTGCGTAATCCGACATGATTACCGGGCGCCCGTCATTAAGACGCTGCGTCCGCGACAAGTTGCTCAATGTGTCGTCTTCGTCTTGATCTCGCAGCCCAACCGCTAGATAGCGGAAAGCATCAGCACTATGGCTGCTATGATCGTGATTAGGACGATCACGCCAATCGTTTTTTCTTGCATCCCATGCTCTATGGTATGCACGCAGCATTTTAATCCCTTCAGCACATTTGCGCCGATCAAAGTAACAACGCGGGAGTAAACCTCTGACAGCTTCGATACCATCTTGCACCTTCAGTTTTGCAACAACAGTTGGCCGCATGCCTAAGTTCAACAAGATTTCGTAGCGGCTGGAGCCGCTGCCTAACTCCCTCACCATAATGTCATGGGGGAAGTAGAACTTGTCGTAGTTGTACGGCTTGTTGTTTAGTTCCTTTACATAGTGATGAAGCCCTTCACCGCTGGCTTCATAGTAGTCGATCAGCCTGATCTCTCCGGTCCGTGGATATTCCTGACAAAACCATATTGCTGTTGAATCCGCGACGCCCAGATCAAAGGCTACCGACACTTGCAGGTTGGGGTCATAGGGTACACTTGTGATGCGCTGATCTGTCTCTGCGAGATCCAGCGCCTGTGCGTAATAGCTCCCAACCAATGCAGCACTCCAGCTACATTCAAATTCCTGTTGATATTGGCTCTCGTCCATAATCTCACGAGCCGCATCAAGTTCCTCTTGCTTGAGGATGCCGGTCTCCGATGCCCTAAAGATCATCGAAAACCAATCGTTGCTGCCATCTTCTTGTTGCTGGATGGCGTAGTCGTATATCTCCTTAAACTGGTTGGACCCGCGTGGGGTTCCGATCCAGGTGCAGTTGCCCAATCGGTCTGTGATAGCTGGGCGAATGACCTCCGGGTACAAGCGGCTGTTCATGTCCGCGTACTCATCGAGGATTACGCTATCAAGAAAAAGTCCACGAAGTGCATCTGCGGAATCTCCTCCCAGCAGATATATCTTGCGGTTGTCTGGTAGGTCGCAGCGCAGCTCTGCTTCGTTAAACTTAACCCCCGGTATGACGCCCGCGTATTCTCGTAAGTATGCCCAGGCTATTCTCTTTGCTGCTGTGTACGTGGGTGCAATGTAGGCGCCCTGTGGTCGCGGGTGGGGGCAGAGTAATATGTCGCGTAGCAGATGGTTTAAAGCCATCACTGTCTTGCCGAAACGTCGGTGTGCGACTGCTACGTTAAACCGGCGTGAGTTGTTGTGAAACTCTACCTGTAGCGGACGCGGAGTGTACGGTATTGTAACGTTGTGCGTCTGTTGTTGCATTCGTGCCACACCTCCCTAGTGGCGGGGCGGTCAAAGGACGGGAAGACCGCCCCGCCTCCCGTCAGGCGGCAAAAGGGAGGTGAAGACCGCGAACAACGGGAATTTGAAAATCCACCTCCCAGTTGTGCCGGGGATGGGACCACACTGTGTCAGAGTGCCGATCGCGGGGGTACCCCTGGCCAACACCCCCCACCCCTAATCAGGCTGGAAACCTGTAGGTCAATGGCGGCGTTCTGCCATTTACAGCGGGGCATTTACATTTTGATTTACAATTCAGGGCGCGGCGACAGTTTCGGCCTGTTGATTATGTGGCAACATTCGCGCGCGAACGTCCGCTTGATCACCTGAAAAAATTGTTTCCGCGTGGCCTTCGATTGTTTTCCAACCAACCACCATTGGCCCATTATGAGTGATTTCGGCACGTTGCGCCGGTTGATAGATTGCAAGGCGCTTTTCTGCCATCCATTCGGCGTGCCGTAATAACTCTTTATATTTAAGTACATCGTCGCGCTTGGTTGCCGATGCTAAATCTTTACGAGCGTTTTCCAGGCTAACGGTAATTCCATTGCAAGCGGCCAAATCAAACAATTCTGCAAACGCGGGATCTGCGCGACGCGCCTCCCAAACGCCTTGCCGCGATAGCTTATATTCCTCACACAAATCAACCAGCAAGCGACCTTGTGCCATGCCGGTAATTATATTGTCTTTAACAGTTTGGGTGATTTTGCGAGGTTTACCGCCGCCGCGATTTTGCGCCATTTTAAAGATATTAAACCTCTATATGACATTTTCGCAACATTTTTGGCCCTGCAATAAATAAAATGACCTACAGGGTACATTTATTGTTTATTATGTATAACAAATTGTGATACAAAACCTCAATGAATATCATTAATATGAAGCCATCAATAAAGGGATAAATCACATGCTTAATATAGAGAAAGGGACGCCGGTTCGGGTTTACAAAAACCTAAACTTAGGCAACTGGACCGTTCAAACTAAAATCACTGGTAAAGGCTGGCGCAAGGCCGGTGGTGTTGATGAATGCCACATTTTTAACGCAACGCCCGTCACATCCGAAAAGGGACAAGCGCGGATTATTGCCAAGGGTCAACGCGAAGTTATCGCATCTATTCAAGGCGAATGGGGCGGCGAAAATACGACAGATATTGCAACCGCTCCCGTTCATTACAACCCGTTTCGTCGTTCCGATTTCCATTACAAAAATGGCGACAGTTTCACGGGTTGCGACGTTGCAAGCTTTGCGAAACTGGCCCCGGTTTTTAACGCATACAATGGAGGTAAATAACAAATGCAATCTTTAAAAATAATTACGATACACAAAACCGCCATCGACCGGTTCAAGTTATCTTGGCCCTGTAATGGTTTTCCAGACAACGCCGACTTATTGGTGGTGGCATTTGACCAAAACGGCGGCGTTTTGGATTACGAATTTTCCGATGCAAACGACAACATTATGTCTGACATGACATGGGAAAACACCGGCGCACTTCCCGCGCTAATTGATGACGCATGGGCAAGTGCAACAGCAACCAACATTCCCGACACCATCTCACCATTTTACGACTATCGATAACCAAGCGTCCCGGCGAAGCGCTGCAACGCTGAGCCGGGACTAATCACAAACTGAAAAATGGAGTTTCAGATAATGACTGACACACAATATGACATTTGGAATGACGAAACGAAAGTAAGGGAATACGAAATTGAAGTTCCCGGATTTATAGAGCAAGACATAACCGCGCAAGACATTGCCGCAATAGTGCAAGGCGGTTGTATCAGCGGCGCTTATATGCCCGCCGTCACTTATCACGTTGCTGTTGATCTAATGACCGATTACAGCGACGAAATTTTTGACACAATAGAAAACGCAATGGGTTGCCCGCCCGCCGATTGTCTGTCGCGCACCGAAGATAATTCTTGGGCGGCAATGGCCACGCGCTTTGTTTCCCTTGCTGTTGAAATATGGGCAAGTGAAAAAATGCACCAAATTGCCGAAAGGGAGGTCGCGTAATGATACGTCCCGCAAATTGTCCAAAAAAAGGCAGCGCATGGGATACCTGGCAACAGGCAGGGCGCAAGTGGCGCATGGAAACATGGGCAACAGGTCCAAGCGCGGTTTTGCTGGCGGCCAATGCGTTTGCAAGTGGCGCAAGTGGCGACAACGAACGCCAAGCGAAAAAGAAAGCATTTATTGAGGGAACCATTTTAGGGGGGCGCAAATAATGGCTTATATTACAACCCCTAAAGACTGGGCTGCTGACTTCATACGTCACGGTTGCACGCTGTCACAAGTTGAACGCGAGTTGGAAGCGTGCAACGCCGAACCCCAAATGCGGGCCGACGTTGTTTGCGAATTTTACCGGCAAACGATTGAGAATATGGAAGTGGCCAAACGTGGGCGCGACCAGTTCCGGGCATGGTCAACATGCTAACCGCCAACAACCTCAAAGATTTGATCGCCCTAGCGGTATTCGCCGCCGGGGCCTTGTACGGTTTGCCCGTGATCATTCACGCGCTGATTGGAGTTTAAAAAATGTATATCTCTGGATCGATTATCAATGAAGCAACGGACCAAATTCTAAACGCCCGCGACTTTTGCGGCGATGAAAGGGAAGCTGTCCGCGCCGTGTGTGATGATTACAATATAACCCGCCGTTCAGATCGCAACCGCGTATGGCGCATTGCTAAATACCGCGCCAACGGGCGGTGGAACCAATACCAACGCCAAGCGGGCGTTGCTGAAAAATACTTATTTTAAACCCAACTGATGAGGCCATTGGTACTGGCCGAAACCGGGCGCTTGCCCGGTCTTGGAAAACCATTAGTATTTTAACAAGCGAAGGGGAAAGAAAATGGCATTATACGATGGAATAAGAATTGATATAAATGTGGATTACGGCGCCGGTAAGGGGCCGGTAAAAGTAGGGCACGTTTCTATTGATGCTGTAGTTGACGCGGAACAACTTAATCAACTAATTGATCACATCCACGGACTGTGGGAACATTCCGGCGCGTCAGATGTGAACGTTGAATTAAAAACAAAGTCCGCGTTTGGATAAAGGGGAAACCAATGTTTGCACTCACTGACAAACAAATTGAAAGCTTGTGCTTTAGTAGATCGCAATCGTTTCTCTATGAGCAATATGACCGTTTTGAGATACTTGACGGTGACGTAAGCGACAAAAACGAAAACAAGTATCACATGGCGTGGTATCACAACCAATTGGAGGCCTTGTTCGCTTTTAATTATTACTCTGAAAAAGTGCCCACCGCTCTTTTATGGGACATGGCAGAAAATCCCGAACCGTGTTTTTGTTTGCGGATTGGCGTTCCTTGGGACACCATTTTAGAACAATAATCTACACGACGTTTTAAGGCCCGCTGGTTCACATCTTTATCAGCGGGCCTTTTGCTACCCCAGAACGCCAAATGCGTTCCAGGGACGCTGAAAACCGCCTACGCAGGGTTTGTGGATGAATGCCTAACTTATGCCCTAATTTAGACCATGCCGGTCCGCGTGATCGCGGCCACCCGGCACGCTGCGCGGAGAAAGCAACGTGCCACGCCAGACGCACGTCTTCCGGGTCTGCGTGCCACAACGTATTTAGCACGATATCAAGGCGCGTTACTTCCCGAGACGTGGGCGGGCCTAATCGTGGCCGTTCGCCAAAACGATCATATGCAAATTTATTCGGCAACGTATCTGGCCACGCGCTCCCATACCCTGCCGGTCTAACAGGCGGTTGCCGGGTGATTGTGCGTGCCGCTTCCATCAACATTTCCTCAAATTCGTCCATGTCGAAAAATGGCGCGTTTTGCATGTTGAAAAATGGCGCGTTTTCAGAAGGGAATTTCATCGTCGGCCAGCCCCCGCGTTTTGACCTTGGTTATCTCTGAACCTGGGAAAACGGCTTTAATCTCATTCCCTATGTTTTTGCACTTGTCATTAAACACCGCTGCAATGCGTGCTATCTCTGCCATTGTATAAACCCGCACGTCTTCATTCTCTTTCGCGTACTTTAACGCCTGGGCTGTATCCTTTACGAACGCGTGGGGTTGCCCGTCATCGTCACGCCATACCCATGCGTCTATTTCTAACGGTCGCTGTCTTCGATCCACCGCTTCCTTGTCCAATGCTATCCACGCCCGTTCCATAACACCGGCACGCTTCGACACTTCGTCCGCGTCGTTATCATCAATAGCCTTGTCAAACTTCGCCTTGGCTGATCCAAACTTTGACGCTGTCTCCGGGCTGACCAATTTGGGTAGCCGATCCACACCCCACTTCTCTTCCATCCGATGCGCTACTCTATCGACCACTGCGACACTGTGAAAAATGGCCTCCTTAACTTCGTCGCCGATGTCGTCCACATTCGTCAATCTGTCGGGTTGCTTTCGCCGTTTCATATGACACCCCCAAGTAGCAGATTGGGGGCCAAATCCCCTTGGGGGTGTGTCAGATCACTCCCCCCTATAGGGGTGCATTTGCAACACATACTTTTATGCAACGATTTCAATGACTTATACACATCTGCAACATCGATGTGTCGGATAAGGGTTTTGTTTAAAATCAATGACTTATGACCCCCTAACTGCACGCCCGTCATTTTAACCACTGATCCGATACCCCTTTCGTTCGAGCAAAATGGCGCCCGTTATTTCCAAATCTTTAACAGCAATTTGCACCACTCGACGCCGCTCATTTAACAGCACCGGGAGCGCCTCTAGCAGCTTTCGACCTGACTTCTGTTTAAACGGATTGCCCTCATCCCAAGCCTGTTTTACAGCCTCGACAATCTTGTTTTTAAGCGCCCGTTTTTCGATCTTATCTATGTGATCCGGCGACGTTGGCAGGTGAAAACAACCCTGATCCCATATAATATTGACATCTGTTTGGGCGCCGCTGGCACTGTAATTCGACTTCTTGCGCGACAACGTCCTGACATCGTCCATGTCGTCGTCACCTTTAGACAAATAGGCCCGCGCCCTGGCGCTATTCTCCCACGCCGTAGACCCTGATAACCCGCTGCCACTGCTCATCCCCGAGAGCGACGGGTGCGCCAGCACCAGCACCGACGCCTTGTAATTGACACAAAGGCTACCGCAATAGGTTTTTATGAACGTGTTGACCTGACGCCGTATATTCTCGTTGCCTTGAAACATATCGGCGGCTGTGTCGAGGATGATAAATATTTCATCCGACCTGGCGTCATCTTTAATGGCCGTAATCTCATTACATATGTCCGTAAAAAATTCACCGGCTTGGTCTTCGCC
>TARA_R100001463_G_scaffold8757_3_pt1 | contig 12764 bp, 6 predicted proteins | sample TARA_R100001463 | Tara Oceans TARA_R100001463 (sample SAMEA2622242) | marine metagenome | biome: marine biome (ENVO:00000447); feature: deep chlorophyll maximum layer (ENVO:xxxxxxxx); material: "saline water (ENVO:00002010), including plankton (ENVO:xxxxxxxx)" | depth 40 m
TTGGAGACGTAGAGTTACATTTGAAAGACCAGCTGGCGCTCCCGATAACATACCAATACAGGCTATGGAAGGTAGTGCGTATGGTTTAGCTGCTGCATCATATTCACCGCAAACAAGTGGTGAAGCGTGGTTCTGGATAGTTCCAAACCCAGGTTATACTCTTAACTCTAACTGTCTAAGTGTAAAACAATATGGTAACACCAACTCGGTTGAACCAAGTGTATTTGGTAATAGAATCGATCAAGATCAAGACACTACACACACTAGTGTTGTTCCACTTTGGTCGGGTGGTAGTAGTCCTGATAATGGATGGGGATATGATCCTGCAGCTGGAGAAGTCATGCCATCAACACCAGCAATGTTTAAACAGCAAATGTGGTTTAGAGGAGATCTTATTTCACCAATGGCTGGGGAAACTAATGGAATCGAAGATCCTGTAACTTGGGATCCAAATACAACACCTTCAACATCTGCATCTATGCAGTATTACACGTGGCTAAATCAATCAGGAAACAGCGTGCAATATTTAATGAATAATTTTTTCGAAGAGCTTACAGATTTCAATCTTTGGAGCGATTATGGTGGTATTATATCATATACACATATAAACAACTATTATGGACCAGCAATAGAGGTTAAGGCGTTTGGTAATGATTGGATGCCATACAATTATAATAATTTAAATGGAATACTTGCATCTTCAACGCCTGAAGAGAGAATATGGGAAGGATGTGGGTTTACTTGTTTCGGGTCCGCGGCACATAGTTCCCACATTAATAACTCTGGAATATATTTTTTTAACACAAATCAATTATTTACCAAGTCAACTAGTGATTTATTGGATGATACCTTCAACAACTTGACAGATTGGAATGATTGGTCAGTATCAGCATGGAGTGGAAGTTTTGCGGATATTGATGGTGATGGGGCTTATAGTTCAACCGCTTTTGATAAATGGAGATATCCTTGGGATTGGTGGGAGAACGATGAGGGTGGTGACCCGTTTCCTTATGGTAAAGATACCGCTAAGATTCCAGCACCGTATTGTGCTTCTGATTATCAAGGTAATGCTGTTGGTATGGTTTTAGCCGGATTTAGTAGACACATCCCGGGAGCACAACCATCTGATATAAAAATAAAAATATATGGAAGTGCTATGCCTAATGACAGCAATCAAGAGTGCGTAGATTACGATGTAGAAATAACGTTTTAACATGGCTAAAGATACTTTAAAAAATAAAAACACTATAGAAATAATTCCAGTTGGAAGGGATGCTACTATTACCACCACTGATGCTGGTACTGACCAAGAGAAAAAACACTTTAGGTTTCGAGGAAGAGTTGTTAAGGGAAAACCAACGCTAGTTGGACAGTTAAAAATAACATCCGACCAAGATGAGTATAGGTATATAAACAAAAATGCTTCAGCTTTACCAGATGTATCTAATATAGAAAGGGGATTAGGTAGTAATATAAATTTAAAATTAAAATCTAAAAATATCGATACACGCGGTTTAAGTGTTGAACACGTCTATGATATCTTCTATACAGCCAAGGGTAATTCTAAGGGTAAAAACAATACGTTAAAATACTCTATACCAACTACAAATAGAACGTGGCGGAAAGCTAACGGTCAAAGCAAAAGACCTTTTTACAACGTTGTTTCCGCAAATAAGTATATACATAATGTCACATACAATAAAAACAACATCGATAGCAAAGGTGGTGTTAGAAAGTTTACTGTAACAGGTGAACCAGGTGCTAGTTTTGATTTTGTGATCATGAAATATAATGACTCTATAGATGAAAACAATAAACGTTTAAACTACACTGAGTCGGTAGTATTAGACGCTCAGTACTTGATACAAGACTTACTAGATAGTGAAAAAGTCGGTCACGGCGTGGTTGTTAATAAGGTTTATAGAGGCAAAATAGATTCTAGTGGGAAAAAAGAATTTGTTCAATATTTTAATAAATTAGATGGTTCAGATAACGTTAGGTATTCTATAAATATAAAAGCAGATTCAATTGGTAAGTTAGAATCAAGTAGAATTAAAAAACATTGGGACCTCTCACCACCTGGATGGTATGGTTGGTATAGGAAAGATATAAATCAAGTTATATCACCTATAGTTACATTTAGAATAAAAACTACTTCAGCGGGGAAAGATAGTATGACTATAAACGGAACACCTATAACATCCGCTAGGCCTTTTATTTTAAAACGTATAGTTACAAATAATGGCGCTTTTAAAGCTGGTGAAACAAACTTTTCAGTAACTTACAATCTAGTTATAACAGGTCATGGCTTAACTATAGTTAATAGGGCTGGCACTTTCCCTATTGGTAACATAGTTTTTGACAACTCAGGTGGAAACAGTAGTTGGGCCAATAGTGATTACAACACTAATGGCGGAACATTAATAAATATATCAAACATCGTAAGAGATGATAATATACCTGGTGATGCTACTAACGTTAAAGCAGACGTAAAGTTTGACGTAGCTATAGAACAGTTGGGGTCAAAACACGTGACGTTTGATTTGGACTTATCTAACCATTTTACAATATCTTAATAATTAAAATATGGCCCAAACTATATATACTTACTTACCTTATCCAGTAAATCAATCACTACAGATTGGTGATGAGGTCTACATTACTAATACCGTTCAACAATCCGCTGGCTACGATGAAACATGGGAGCTGTCCACTGGAGCCGTAGAATACGTTGGTGCAATAACAGCTATGACAAATATATCATTTGCAACACCAAGTGATAATGTGACGGACAATGATCCTATTTTAGCAGTTAAACTAGATATCTTTTCAGTGTTTATTGATGAAATACCAGTTGGTAGTTTTTTGTTTTTTGGAAAGAAAAGAGAGGCTAATGAGTCATCTGTGTTGGGGTATTATAGTGAAATGAAATTTGAAAACAATTCTAAAGAAAGAGCTGAGTTATTTTCAGTTGGCGCTGAGATAACACAAAGTAGCTAAATAATCAACAAAAAATGTAACTATATAAAAGTAAATATTAATTAAAGAAATATACAATGGGTTTTAAATTAAGGTCTGGTAATAGTAGTGGTTTTAAAATGATGGGTAGCTCAGCTAGTCCGTATAAAGAAGAGAAGGAAAATACAAAACCGGAGAAAACAGAAACTCCAAAACCGGAGAAAACAGAGACTCCAAAACCAGAGACTCCAAAAACAGATCCAGCTCCAAAGCCATCTCCACAACCGTCAGACGACCCGTCTATTGATCCAGATGATCCAATGGGTGGATTTGAACCTGGAGAAAATCTCAAGGGTAGTGGTTATGAGTATAATACTAATACCGGTGAAATAGTGAAAAGCGATTACACAGACGATTTAGATCCAGTGACAGAAGCAATACCTGAAGAGTCCGATTTTACTAGTGGAACAAGAGGCCACACAGGGAATGTTATTCAAAGAGATTACTACGAATCTGACGATCCTGAAAACAAAAGTGATTATTATATTGATAAATACAACACCAGGGAGAGCATGAATGAAAAACAAGTAGCCGGTTATGGTGTTCCTTATGGTAGTGACCAGTTTAGCGATGTTAGACCATCGCACACCGACCCAGATACTGGTGAAGTTGTTTTTATGGGAACAGATCAACAATATGGTGATGATATAGCTATACCTTATGGTGGTGTCACAGATTCAGATGCAGCTTCAATTGGTGTTTCAGAGGCTACAGGTGGAGATGATAAATGGGGAGGTAAAGAAAAACTTCAGAATTATGGAGATGGTCTTACAGAGGGTGCGATTGATAACATACAAGACACTGTAACAGGTAGGGATAAAGTAGAGGGAGAAATTATAGCTGGAGATGATCAAGGTAAAACAATGAAACTAGTTGAAGGTAGGGGAGGTAATTTGATTTCTAAAAAGGTAATAAAAGACGGACCGCTTGGTTTAAAGAGAGAAAAGGAAGTTCATAAAAAAACAAACAAAGGTGGAGTTAGTTACAACTCTGAAACTGGTGAACTAGAGTATAGTAAGGGGGCTATTGTTTCTACAAGAAAAACCATTAATCCAGAAACTGGAAAAATGGAAAAAAAGAAATATATAAACGGTAGAGAGTTAACTCCGGAATATAAGGAACAAATTAAACAGGCTAAGAAAAACGCAAAGCAACAAAAGAAAAATAATAAAAAAGCATCAAAAGTTAAAAAGGAGCACGAGAAACGAAATAAAGCTCTTAGGTTCAACGAAGCTAGTGGTGAGTGGGAGAAGAATCCTAATTACGAACCAATGGTATAAATAATAAAAATTAAGAAAATGTCAAAATTTAAACTAAGATCAGACGCAGCAAGCGGATTCAAAATGATGGGTTCGTCAAAACCAAAGAGTGGTGCATCACCATATAACAAAGGTGTTAAAGATCCTTGGGGCGGTGATCACGAGGTGAAAGCTAAAGCATCACCAAATAAAAAGGGTGTTAAAGATCCTTGGGGTGGTGATCATGAAGTAAAACCTAAATCAGCTGCCGAAAGTTCTCCTAACAAAACCGTAACTGCGGATAGAATTAATGAACTAAAAAGAAAAGGGCTTTACCAAGAAGGAACAAAAATGGATCCATATTATTCTAAGAATATGAAGTTTCATAATCCACGGAATCAAACTGAAGCTCCTAAAGACGCTGATTGGAATGATCCTCTTTTATACCAAGATTGGAATCAAGATCAATACGATTACGACAACCCAGCTAACTTTGTTAAAGATGGTGAGAGAAGAACTAATTTCGAAAGAAATAAAAGAGGTAAATTAACTGCTAGAGGTAGAAAACAGAAGAGAGAGCATGAAGCTTATTTAAATAAATTAGCTATGGATCCGACTCATAGTCAACTAAAGCGTGATAGAACTAAACCACAATTACAAGCACATCAAAGAATGAACGGATGGTCACAAGTTCAAGATCCATATGGAGAATGGCATATTGTTGATAAGCATGGTCGATTAAAAGGTAATAATCATAACTACTCTGAGGAAAGTAAAGCTTGGAGAAGAAAAGAAAGTTTAAATCCAGATTACGATCCAAATGCCACTACTAACTTTAATGAAGATGGAACAATCTCGTTTGACCCAAATACTTTAGATTATAACGAGACTACTGAGGAAACAAACATTATAGATGATACTCCAGAAATAGTAAAAAATCAACAAAAGAATGTTAAAAACGCAACAGTAACAACTGAGGAGGATGGTAGCACGACTGTTACAGATAATGACACTGGAGAAGTTGTTCAAGATAGTTTTAATCCGGTTGAAGAAAACAAAATAGAAGAAGAGGTTGTGGGTGAGCCAGAGGAAAGTGCAAGCTTTGGAGATGCATTCCAAGCTGCTAGAGAACGTGGTGATAAAACATTTGAATTCGACGGTAAATCATATCACAGTAGACAAGCTGATGAATCACCTGAGGAATGGGCTGCAAACATGGAGTCAATTAATCCTGATGATACTAGTATGCCAGAAGGAGCTCTTAAGGGAGATCAACCAGGTATGGGTGATGGTTCTACTAATTTTGAAGATAGAGCTTACTTAGAAAAGAGAATTCAAAGTGGTGAAGCGACTGACGAAGAGAAAAGTAAATACGTTGACACTTACTCTGAGAATCACCTAGGTATTACAAAAGATGGTGTTACTGAGGGAACTGAATTTGAAAGCGTAGAGAAAGAAGTGGAGAAAGAAGTAGAACAAGAAGAGGCTAGTAATGAAGTTGAAAAAGAAGTTGAAAAAGAAGTTGAAAAAGATGATGAATAATTTTAATTTAATATAATATAATATGAGTTTTCCAAGTACACAATCCGGTGGTAAAGCTTCTCCAAATAAAATTTGGGGAGCACTAGCGTCTACAGCAGTAGGTGCTATAGGTCTTATTGGCGCTGGCAAAAGAAAAAAAGCTGCGGAAGCTAAAGAGAAAGCTGCTAGAGACCAAATGGCATTGGATAAAAAAGCCTACATGGAGGCTGACTTATCCAATCCTTATGCTAATTTAGAAAATCAATTTGCTGGTATGAAAAACCAATATGCTGGTTTAGAAAACACAATGGAAGACTTAACGGTTAATCAACAGCAAGCTCAATTTGAAGCTCAACAGTTTCAACAGTCTCAAGCTAATATAATGGACACTATGGCTGCTTCAGCTGGCGGTTCTGGTATAGCATCAACTGTTCAAGCGTTAGCTCAACAAGGTCAATTACAAGCTCAACAATCTTCAGCTTCTATAGGAGCACAAGAAGCTCAAAACCAAATGGCCGCAGCTCAACAAGCTGGAAGCCTTCAACAACTAGAAGCACAGGGTGCAGCTGAGGTTGATCAAATGGCCAGACAAGGTCAAGCTAGTATTGATGCTAAAATTGCAGAGGGAGAATCAATATCTCAAGCTAGAGAGTTAGATAGACATGCTACGGTATTAGGTATGTCGCAACAAGAAACAGCAGCATACCAACAACAAGCTGCTCAGGCCGGTGCTGAAAAAACTGATGCTCTAGGAAAAACAATTAGTGGTATAGGTAGTCTTGTAGCTGGTTTCTCAGACAGAAGACTTAAGAAGAATATAAAGCATATAGGTAGTTCACCAAGAGGTATTAAGATGTATACATTTGAATATATTAACGATAAGTTAGGAAAAGGAATATATCAAGGTGTTATGTCAGATGAAATTCCAAAAGAAGCAATCATTAAACATAGTAGCGGTTATGACATGGTAGACTACTCTAAGTTAGATGTTGAATTTAAAAATATAATTTAATATGTCAAAATCATCACCATTAAAAGGAGCAGATCCAGTTTTAGCTAGAGGAGCTTACGATGCTGCCGGTAACCAGGTATATCAGGGTTGGATACACAAGCAACACCAAAGCTTAATGGCTATAGCTGATGAGTTAAAATCATGGGATGTCGGTTCTGGTGCTCAAAGAATAATAGACAGCGGTGGAGCTCTACCAACTAGTGAAATTGGTGGTATGAGAGATCAAGCTGGTATAGGTAAACAAAAGTACCTAGATGGTAACTCTAGGCAAAAAGAAGAAGAAATGGCTCAGCTTCAAAAAATGAAGCAACAATCAGATCAATACGCTCAATGGAGACTAGGTTTATCCACTGATTATATAAACGGAAATCTTAGTGAGGGTTTCTTGAGAACACAACAAGGTAAAGACGTTTTAGAAATACTAAAAGATAAAAAACGTTTAACTAAAAAGAAATGCCCAGACGGCACTGACGATTGTGAAAACAAAGGTGACTTCGGTATTATGATGACTGACTACACTGCAATAAATAATGCAAGAACAGAGTTGAACCAAGCTCAAGCTAAACTAAAAAACTTAGAAAACTTAGATGATAAAGGTTTACTATATACTCAAGATCACTATGATGAAATGGGTAAACTGCAAGCTAAGATTGATGAGATGAATACCTTTATAAAATCTAATCCACAAAAATGGAACTCACTACAGCAGGTTAATAGCATGGTAAAAATGGTTGATGCAACAGCTAAGAAAAATCTTGAAGACGCTAGAAGTGCTATATATAATAAAGCTAAAAACTCATTGCCAGAAGAAACTCCTGGTGAATTTGATTTTGAGAAAGCATCTGATATAGTTAATGGGTCTGTTTTGGCTAGCGGAGAGTATCAATCTCTAGTATACGATGAGATAATTCCACTTAGAACTTTTTATGGTGATTTAAAAGAAGCTATAGGTGGTTTCAATGAGGGCAGAAGAACATACGCTGACCTAGGTGTAACAGAAGAGATGATATTACAAGGAGACTTAAACCTAGATGGTGAACTAAGTGATGATGAAATAGAAAATATAGCTCAAGCTGTTATATCAAATGAAGAGTTGGGTAAAAAAGAAATGTCAGAGTGGATGGTTCAATACTTGCATAACCAGCACCAAAAGGGTTTAAAAGACAAAAGAGGTTCTGTTATTGAAGATGAAGACACAGAGACCACCAGCGAGGTAGTTAATAATGCATTTGATGAAAATGGTAATTACATACCTCAATCACAAAGAAATCAAGAACAGGAAGAGACTAAATCACAACAAGCGCAGGAAACAAAAGAGGAAATAACAGAGATTAGAGAAAACGAAAACGAAGACAAAGACGAAGACGAGGACGAGGACGAAGCATAAAACTAATTATTAATAACGGGTAACTAACGATACAGTATGGCAAAAGAATATTATATAGACGGTGAACTATACACTGTCGAAGAAGAAAATGAAAATGAGTTTTTGGAAGAATTTCCAGATGCAAAACCTAAAGAAAAGGAAGTAAAAAAATATAATGTCGATGGAGAAGAAAGATCTGTCGACATTAATAGTATAGAGGAATTTGAATCAGAATTCCCAGATGCAACCCCATTAACGGGAAAGTCAAACAGCTCTGTGAAGAGTGCGAACACAGAGCAACCCACCATAGCACAAAATCTGTACGACGATACGGAATTCAAATCGGAAAGTATTTTATCGGAATCACAACTAAATAATCAACAAGACTTTAATAAGACTTTTGGGCCAATGCCTGAGATAACTACTGATATAACTCATCAGCCAGAAGAATTTGCTATAAAAGATCTTAGAGACAAGTGGATGGAGTATGGTTTTACATTTGAACAAAAAACCATAGGTATGGATAGGATAGAGGTTACAGCCTTAAATGGTGAATCCAAGATATTCAACATAGGTATGTCTACAACGAATCACGAAAGGGCAGCTAAAGAGATGAATGATTGGATGAAGAAAAACGCTGATCACCAAGGTGATAAGTTGGAGGCGTTTTTATCACACGTTAGTGTCAATCAAGATCAAGTTAATGAAATAAAGCCTAATCAAAGTTTAGCTCAAAAACAAATAGATGAACTTAGAGAAGCTTGGGGATTAGACGGTTACTCTGATGCAGCTGTTTTAAAAGCATATGATACTTACAGAACAGCAAAGACAGCTGATAATAACATTAGATTTGATATAAAAGCACCCGATGCTTATAACAATTGGAAAAATAGCAAAGAGTATAAAGACTATACAGATAAACAACAACGCCTTGATGGAACATCGTTAGAAAAAGATGTTAGAAAAAATAGAACAAACCTTGATGTAATTATCAATGGTAAAGAGGGTTACAGGAAAGAAGAAGCTTTAAAAAAGTATCAAGCACAAACTGGAGTTAAGTTAGATGGAATGTACGATGAAGATGGTGGGTTAACCAAGAAAGGTATAGATATATTAAATAGCAAAGAGTATAAAAACATATACAACGCTTTAAAGGTAGATAAAGATAAAGAGCAGGAATATGTAGATAACTTCTTCGAGCAAGATCAAATGAACAAGTATCTTGAGAAAAATCTTAAAGAACAAATTGAAAAATTTAGCAACAACCCATTTGTAAAATCTGATACACAGAAAGAATTAGTTGAACTAGCTATTGACAAGAGGGAAGCCATGAGTAAGCAGAACACTAAGAAAGTCAACGAGTTTAATGTTGTTTATGGTGATTTGGAAAATATATATAATGAGATAGGTGGTAATGCTGATTGGTTAAACTCAATAGGTGACGGAACAAAGAAGCTAGAAGAATTAAAAAGCAAGTATGACTTAACCACACAAGAAGGGGTTGATGGTTATAACGCTGAGATAAAACAATTTAGAGCCGAATATCAAGAGAAATTAGATAGATTTAATTTTTTACAAAAAAAGAGAGGTCAATATGAAAAGTTTGCTAATAAAATAGGTAAACAACTAGACAACACTAACTTGACAGATAGTGATATGAAAACCGTTATAGGTGCCTTGAAAAGAAACTATCAACAAGGAACTGTTATGGCTGGCCAGTTTACTAATGCTGTTATAGACCTTGGTCAAGGTGTAGCTGAAGCTGGAGATTGGCTTTTATCTATGCCTAGAGAGGTGTTAAAAGCTATTGACAATCCAGGTGTTGAAGCTTATAGTAAGGCTAGTAAAACTATTAACACTGAGAACAAGACTAGAAAATGGGATGAGTGGAATGATTGGTTAGATAATTGGCAGCAAGAAAAAATTAATGATAGAATAGAGAAACCAACTAGATTTGAGGATATAAATTCTTTAAGTGATATTGGTGAGTGGAGTTCCGGTGTTATAGCTTCTCAAATACCTATACTAGCAACTATGTGGGCCACTGGTGGTTATTCACTTTATATAATGGGTGCTTCTAGTACTGGTTCTAAATGGAGGCAGTTAAATGATGCCAAAGACGAGTATGAGAGAACAGGTGGTTTGTATGGTACAAATCACTCTTGGGGTTCTATGTTTACAAACGCTTTATTCACTGGTGTAACAGAGGCTTTATCTGAGAAAATTACGCTTGGGCAAATGAACAAGTTTAAAGGTATATTAAAAAACTCTAGGGCAGCTAAACTTGGTTGGGAAAGACATTTGAAGCAAAATGTGTTCACATGGAATAATGCTAAAGCTGGCGCTAAAGATGTTTTTGAAGAAGGCTTCTCAGAGTCCGTAGCTCAAGTATCTAGTAATTTTGCCGATGTGTTATCTGGTGTTGAGGATACTAATATATGGGATGGTGTTGCAGAGTCTTTTATGAGTGGTATGCTTGTATCTCAGAGTATGAAGGTTCCATCTTTATACAGACATATGAGTGCTCCATTTAGATCTAAGGACACAAATGAGAAAGTAGGAGGAATAACATCAAAAATAGAAGACCTATCTAAGAGAGCTAGTAAACTCCCTGAAGACTCTAAAGAAAGATTAGCTATAAATGACGAAATAGTTGGTTTAACAAAAGAAGCTAATAACCTAATAGAGCAAGATATAAAAAGAATTGGTTTATTAAAAGACCACGAGAAAAAAGCTTTAGTAAATATAGAAAAGCAAAACCACAACGCTAGAAAGAGAGCTGAAGAGATTATGCTGGATAGTAAACTGTCTGATAAAGAAAAGTTTGATCAAATAAAAAAGCTTAACGAAAAGGTCTCTATGAGACAGGTTACAAAACAAAACATACTATCTCAATACGGAGTTAACGTCATAAACTCTAATTACGCTAGAGAAATGGATACTATGAAAAGGCAAACTGAACTAGCTAACAAACAAGGAGGTGTGCAAACAGTAATAGAGGAAGTTGGGCAAGATGAGTTTACTGATATAAATACAAAGGAACTTGGAGACAAATCTAAAGCTCAAGTTGATGATTACTTAATGGAGAGGCAAGCTGAAATAGAGGCTTTAAGAGATGTTTTAAAAGATAAAGACGCTGGTAAAGAAGCTAAATCAGACGCTCAACAAAAACTAGCTGAAGCTAAAAAACAAGAGGGCGCAGCCAAGTCTTTGTTAGCTGAGGGTAACGATTATGGTGTTATGATACCTGTTTTTGATAAGAAAAGAAATCTGGTTAGCATGAGGGTAGTTGTCAATAAAGACTTAGCTTTAACAGACGGAAAACTTAATACTGGTGCACATGAGTTTCTTCATGCTGCTATGCGGATGACAATGAAAGGTGATCCTAGGATGAGGAAGGTTATGGGGAAAAAGATGCAAGAAATAATAGATAGTGGTAAGATGACATTTAAGGGTGATGCTAGGATTGAATATGAGGCTAGAATGAAAATGTATAGAGAAAGTCAGAAAGGTGAAGAATCTTTTACTATATTATCGGAAATGATGAGAGACGGTAAGGTTCAAATAAATGAATCTACAACTAACAAGTTTAAAGACTTTTTTAGAAGATGGAGTAAGAATTATACCAAAAGAGATATAGAGTTTAATGAAACACAAGATGTTTTAGATTTTATAAAAGACTTTGATTATAACCTAAAGAACAACATAGTTAGTCCAGCTTTAGCTAGGATGATGGCTCATGGTGCTAAGGGTGAAATGTTTAAAGGAGCTAAGGAAACTAAAGAAAGAGAGGCTATGAAGTCTTTTGATCACGCGGTTGATTTAAACAGACGTGGTAATCCTGATTTAAAAAGAGAGTTTGATCAATTTATCTTAAATGAAGATGGTACACCAAAATACGTTAATCATGAAGAGTTTAAAAATTCGCCAGACTATGGTGGAGCTATGTTACATTTATTAGAAGGTAGAGCTCACGATGGTTTGATAATGCAAGGAGCTTCTGATTCAGGTGTTCAACCAGAGAGAATGAGGGAATTTGTTAGGAATGTTAAAGAGGAGCTAGCGAGAATGTATTCAGGCGGGTTGAATAAAAAATCAACTGAAAAAATAGCTGAGATAGAAGAGTTAATAAAGAAAAAAGAAATATCAATTAAAGATGGTGTAGATCAAATTGAGAAAATAAAAAATAATAAAAGTAATTATCTAAGAGAGTTTAACTATGATGCTGTTGGAGACGGTAAAGTTAGTTTGTTTGGTTGGTTAACTGGTACGTATAGAGCTATATGGATAGCTAAAGAGAATGTAAAAAAACAATGGGTTAAAGATCAACCTGGTTTTGGAGGTCCGTCTCTAGACAAGCAGATATCAACAAAAGAAGGAACATCAACGCTTAAAGATGTTATTGGTGGAGAGGGTGATTCAGCTTTTGACGCCATAGACAACATGGACTTATCTCTTGGTAGAAAAAACGCTGCCAAGGAAATATTGATAAATGAAATAATAATAAGTGATGCTCTAAACTTCACTCCAGATGTAATGAATAGTATTACCAATACTATTAAAAGCGCTAGTATAGATATAGGTGCTTTGATTAAAACTGATGGACCAT
>TARA_R100001463_G_scaffold54243_1_pt1 | contig 12759 bp, 9 predicted proteins | sample TARA_R100001463 | Tara Oceans TARA_R100001463 (sample SAMEA2622242) | marine metagenome | biome: marine biome (ENVO:00000447); feature: deep chlorophyll maximum layer (ENVO:xxxxxxxx); material: "saline water (ENVO:00002010), including plankton (ENVO:xxxxxxxx)" | depth 40 m
AATCTTCTGCTGTTATTTGTGTATCAACATACGCTTTAATTGATTGTTGTGTTGCTAAGTGTGTATCACTATCACTAGCCATGTTATCTTCATCTTTTACAGGTACAACAAAATCCATTGTGCCATCACTATCTTCGTATGTTACATCAATAAATGTTTCTGTATTACCTGTAACCATACCTCCAACAAAATCTTCTATAGTTTCTTCTGTTTGTATTTGACTATCTACATACGCTTTAATTGATTGTTGTGTTGCAAGATGACTAGCACTATTGCTTGACATGTTATCTTCATCTTTAACTACACCAGTTGTTGTGTTTAAACTGCTACCATCTTCGTTTATAACTTTATCTATTCTGTCATGTATATCATCAAAGTGTTGTGCTTGTGTAGTTTGTCTAATCTTTGCACCAGCAGCATGAGTTCTTAATCCTCCACCACCAGTATCAATGTTTCTTGTAACTGTTAATGTTGTTCCAGATATATTAGTTACCTTTACATATTCTCTTTGACTATCACTATCTGGGTCTAAAACTAAATACATAACAACAGCTCCAGATATAGCTGTGTTGCTACTATCTGTTGGTGCTGCATCTACTGCTATAGTTATGCTACTTGCATCTGCTGTCAATGCAGATGTTATTGTACTTTCGTATGCGTTACTTATCTTACTCTCTTGTGCTGTCATATTATCCTAATCTTACTACTCCTAATGTACCAATTCCTGCTGTATTAGTAAATAATGATGCAATATCTTCTGCTCTTACACCTCTTATTCTAACAGTACAATATTGTGTTACAGAACCTATATTAGCATCATTTATTACAGGATATGCAACACTCTCTACAACTCCTCTAATAGTTTCTTGTGGGCTAAACAGCTCTAATGTAACGCTGTCTCCCTCTTTTTGCTTTAGCTCTTGATATACTGCTTCTCCAAGATTGCGTACTTTTATTCTTTTTCTATTTGGTCTTTCTACCTGGTCAGAAATATTTACAGGTATATCTATTACTACTAGCTGTGGTCTAGGTAATGCTCTTGCAGATAAACTTCTAAATACTGGTGTACCAGTCTTATCGTCTGATGACTTTAATACTATTTTCATGTTAAGATACCTAGCGTTTCTGTTAATCTGTATCTCTTCTCCACCAAAACCTTGGGTACTGTCGTTAGCTAACTCCCATAATGTACTTGTAGGTGAATCTATTGTTCCTTCTTTTGTGCTAATAAAACTTTGTACCCTTCTTGTGTCTGTTATCTCATCATGTTCTACAACTGTACCTACCCATTGTTTTACTTCAGATGTAAAGAAATCTATGTTAGGTGTTATAAGATAACCTTCATCCTCAAACAAAGATGTTTCTCTGTGTATATCTGAACCTGCTACTGCAACAACAAACTTACCATTAGCATTTGTTATTCCAGTAATATGTCCACTTGCACCCATCTTTAAATCTCTAGCAAATCCTGTAGTTGGTAGGTAATATCTCCATAAGAAACTTTCACTGCTACTTTCTTTTATACCTGTATATACACTGTCTCTTGTTACAAACATAAACTTAGGTGTTGTATCTACACTGTCTATAATCCATTCTTTGACTAACTGTCTATTAGCTAACACATACAAATTATCTGCTGTTACTAAATCTGCTTTGTAAAATCTACCTACACTTCTGGACTTTTCTTTAGTACCAAAAAATACAATACCTTCTGTTGCTGCAATACAATGTACTTCTTCAAATGGTATATTTGTTTGACCAAACAATGTCATAGTTCCAGATACATCTTTGATAGAATATATATCTCCATTGGTAGATGCTGCTAGTACAACTGCACCTGCGTCTACAACTTGTGATATGTGATGACTGTCTTCAAATGTAACTATTGCATCTGAATCTTGTAAGTCTGTAGATGTCCATGTTTGTTGGAATGGTGTTATACCCCATAATAATTCTACTGTTCCATTATCACCAGATATAAACAATTGACCTTTTGCAAACCATATACCAGTAAGACCAGCAGAACTAGCTTGTGCTGTAGTTAATGTACTCCAAGAACTACCATCATATTTAATTAGCTGAGAACCTGTTGTACCATTTGCTGTAGTTAAATATATGTGATTACCAACTGATGCTATACCAGTAAAGTTATGTGTTGCTCCATTAGTTCCTGCTACAATAGGTGTCCAACTATCCCCATGGTCTGTACTTTCATGAACAGTTGTACCATCTGTTACATACAAATTACCATTTGTTAGCTGTGCTATATAATTATTTGTGTTAGAAAAACTTAAACTTTCTGGTGCTGTTGTATGTAGTAAATGTACATTGTAAGATGATTCATCATCACCATGAAATACATCAACACTTTTGCTATCAAAATATCTAGTTACATCTTTGTCTGCATTGTTTCTTTTGTGTGCATAATCTAATCCTTGACCACCAGAAAAATCATTACGAGAAAATATTTGACCTATGTTAGTTGTTATGTCTTCTGGGTTCTGTCTTAAATCTATTTGTTGGTTAGGGAACTCTGCACTTCTAATAACTAATTGTCTATCAGCAGAAATAGAAGTTCTAAATAATAAGTTATCTAATCTAAAATCATATCCTTTTCTTTTTGGATTAGATACATCAGCAGTGGTAGGTACTCTAGGCACTTGGATACACCACGCTGTTTAAACTGACAGGTTCTGGGTATCTAGCTCTTAAATCTTTTCTAGCTTGTTGTATTAATATTTGTTGATACTGCAACAAAGAGTTTCTTATATTAGATGATGAACCTACTGGATAAGCATTTGCTTGTATTGCATCAGTAATGTACTCAGTAGTCGCTGCAGGTATATCTTTACCAGCTATCATCTGTGCTGCTACTCCTGCCATTATGATAGGTTCATATTCTGTTTCTAAACCTACATCTGCAAGTGTAGATAATTCGCTAGATACTTCACCAAATTTCTTTTTAAATGTACAATGCACAGACACACCAGATTGTATACCTGAAAATTGTACAACTTTACCACTAGCAGTTACAGTTGTAGGTACATCTATTAATTCTATAGACACTCCTCTAAATTGCACTGTAGTTTCACTACCACTAGCTAATGATTGATATTGAGATACTGCTTTTAATGGTGCAACAATTCTGTTGTCATCACCACCAGTTAAAGCTACATACCCATTTGCAGTTGTAATGCTTTGTACTTCTACTGCAAATAATGTTGGATATAAATTTTCTATTTGGTCCTTTACTGCGTTAAAAACATTAAGTCTTATAAAAGGTGGATTAATTTTTACAAGGTCTCCCTGTGCATGTGTAGCAGCAGTTGTTCCTCTTGCACCTCTTACAACAGTTAATGTTTCATCTGCTGTATTAAGTGATACAACCATCATAAGCTCTTGATTTATTTCTATAAACGAACCTCCACCCATAGCATCTTCTTCTTCAGTTGTTAAAAAATCTGCTTCGTAAGATATTGTTGTAGATGTTGTGTCAGATACTGCAAGTCTTAAATTAGTAAATGATTGTATATCATCATTTGGTTCTAAATATTCTCTAAATACTCTATCTACTAGGTTGCCTATGGTTGTGCTCATGATATTTGATTGTAGCAGAACTTAGGGCAGAGTGGTGGTTCTGCCCATAAGTCCTATTTTATTATTAAATAACGCCTGTGATTACGCCATGGTATTCTGCTGGACCTTTTTCAAGACCAATTTCCATGTACACACGCTTTGATACTGCTGCTGCATCATCATTGTCTGTATCCTCTACGAATACTGCACCCTTACCTGGGATGTTTAAGAAACAAACATCAAGGTAGGATAAGTCAAGGACAAATGCTTTAGAAGCTGGAACGAATTCGTTCACAACTAATCCAATGTTACCAAATGGTGTAATAATTGTATCAATATCTACACCTGCGATATTTCTATCTCTTGGTAATACTGCCATTTGTGCATTACCTGAAGCTGCTAATCCTTGGTTTAAATCAAGAATAGAAGCTGGTCTTGCAAAAAGAACAGGGTTCTGCATTGGAGCACCATTATCATACATAACTTTAAGTATCTCTGCTATTGCATCATAATCTAATGCTGTGTCTGCAGATGAAACTTGGTTATCAAATGTAGATGAACCATTACCTGATGCTACCCACTCATTAATGCCACGCATTTCTCTTGGGTTTCCATCTGTTCCATCATTGAAAGTAGCATTAAAGAATTCAAACTCAACTTCTCTTGCGATTTTGCTGAGTAGTTCTTCTATTTGAAATGCCATTTCATCATTGACTGGGTTTGAACCTTCAAAAGCTGCTGTTCCAGATTCCATAGCTTGGGAGTTCAAAAATCCTGTTGAACCTAGAGCTGAGTATGTGAGTTTCACACCTTGATTCCAGATTTGTACACAGTCTATTGCTGAACTTCTGCTTCTACCAAAATATGCTGGAGTTCCACCTTCTGCAACTGCTGTGTAGCTGTTTACTGTAGGTGTATCCACTTTTTGGGTTTGGAATACTGGAGAGTTAAGAAGTTTACCACCTGTTAAACCACCCACCATGGATAGTAGAGGTGTTCTTCTAGCACCAACTTTAAAGAGTTCACCAGTAAAATTGTTAATCTCACTAACTGAGATTGGGTCTGGTGAGCCTATAGCTGCCATTTTATTCTCCTAAATCTTTATCTAGGAGGATTGTTCTCCTAGATATTACTTATCTTTTAGCTCGTCAAGAGCCATCATTTTAGACGCAATACTGTCTCTAACTCTGCCAGTTTTTTGTGCTTGGGCTATTTGGTCAGAAACACTTGGAGCTTCGTTAATGGCTTGTGCTTGTTGCTGTAACGCATCAAGTCTATTTTGACCTTCGTTTACTGTATTACGAATACTGTCTTGTTGTCCACTAACAACATCTTCTCCAAATTCTTCAGACAAAAATTCCTTTAAAGCATTTACTTCAAGGTCGCCTTCGTACATCAAATCTGCAGCTTTACCAACACCCTTGGTTCTATCTAATCCAACTTGTTCAAACAAACTGTCTCTTTCTTTGGACTGTAGTAATACAAGTTCCTCTTTAAGAGCTTTGTTCTCTTCACGAATTGCTTTCCAATTCTTGTCAGATTCTACTGAACCTTCTGTGTTCTCAATATTTTCAGACATTTGCTGTCTCCTATCTATAAATAATATTTTTACAAGTGCCATCTATGTAATGCACTGAGCCTTTACTACTTATTATTTATTTTCCATGTCTTGTTAGTAGGCATCAAGACAGTAATCGTATGTCTCCTGGTCAAGTTTTACCCCCAGACCTAGGAATAGGGTCATAATTATTATATCACAGTTTATTATTATGCAACCTGTTTAAACAACTATTGTTCTATAAGACCAGTTACTGCACCTGCTTGTGTAGTTCTTGCACCTGCTTGTGCAGAGCTACCTGCTAATTGTTGTCTAAGTATATTTGATACCTGTCTAAAGTCTTGCACATCACCAAGTTCTAATCCTTCTACTATGTCTTGTACATCTGGTATATCTCTACCTTGTGCTAGTGCTTGTTGTTGAATATTTTGTACTTGATTAAATGCTTGTCTTGCAGATTGTGGGTCAATGCCTTGTTGCCTTAGTGCTTCTACAGCTTCTATAGATATATCTGTTCCTGCTAATAATGCTTGTCCACCTATCTGTGCTCTTACAATATTTTGAGATACAATATCTCTAGCTGATATAGTACCTGCTATTAATTGTTGTCCTATTTGTGGGTCAATAGCACTAGCTATAATTTCTTCATCAGTTAATGTTCTTCCAAAATTTCTTTGATAGTATTCTTTTACTGCTGGTATACCTGAAAGTATGTTTGTATACACAGTGTTTATTCTTGTACCTAACTCATCAGGTGAGACAATATTATCTACTAATTGTTTCTTTCTGTCATTACTTAATATAACATCTGGATTAATTCCTATTGCTTCAAACTTTCTTTTGAAACCATCTATTAATTGTGTGTATTCTGCTTCTGTATATTTAGTAGTAATACCATCTGGATTTAAATTACCAGGATAAAAAGTTTGATAAGCATTAGATGTACGAACTGCTTGTATTGCTTGTTGAGAATCATTACCTGATTCAACAAAAGCTGTAACATAAATGTTTAACAATTCATCTGGCAATAAATTACCAAATTTTTTCCTAGATGCTTCTTTCAAATTATTAAAACCTGCTGTAGTTATGTTAGCCATTATGTACTAAATCCTCTCTGTACTCCTGTTTGACTTACACCAACTGAACTTGCAACACTGTCAGATAAATCATCTACTACTTTTGCTATGTTGTTGTTTAAACCATAAGCAGTTAGTTCTTGGTCTGCAGTGTTTTGGTCATTTGCAAGTAAAACATTTAACCAGTTTTGTGATGTTTCGTTTATTCTTTCTCCTAAAAATTGAAATGAATAGTTTTGCCATGGTGCTGCTATTTGTTTATATGTTAAGTTTTCGTCATATATATCTGAATTAAATAAAACTTTTCTTTGTGCTTTTAATTCTTGTTGTAATAAATCTGCACCTACATCTGGGTTCTCTGCGTTTCTTATTATTCCTGCATAGTCTTGTAATGTAGCTTCATCTAATGCACCATACACTGGACCTAACCACTCTAGTGCTAATGCCCTAGCTGCAGAGTATCCAGTCCTAGTTTGGTCTACTTCGCCTTTACCTTCTAACCAGTTTGTAATTCTTTCATCAACTTGTATTCCTGATGTTACATCTGATAATGCTTGTATTTGTTCAGTAGCTTTTACTGCATCAAACTCTCCAAATGTAACTTTATCTGCAAACCATTCAGCTAATGAATTACCATTAGCGTCTCTAATATTATCTGCATTAGCAATACCAGCATTTTTCATAGTTTGTAAATATAAAATTCTATTTTGGTCTAGTAATGTTTTAGCATCAGCAGGAAAATCAGCATCTCCAATACCTCTACCTTTAGAAGTTACTAGCCAATCTCTTTCTTCCTTTGTACTATTGTTCCACCATTCTGTGTTAGACCATTCTTCAGTTGTTATGTCTCTATTTTCTACATATCCTTCTACCCATAAAGCAAACATTTCATCATCATTTTTAAGCCATGGTCTACCTAATGTTGCTTTTTCAAAATTGTCAACGAATCCTACAAAAGGACTATCACCAGTAGTAATAACCTTCTCATCTAATTCATTTACATTTCCAAAAAATACTGAGCTTGTCCACATAGTGTCTGATGCCTGTATTACATCTGGTCTTTCTCTACCACTGTATAACCCATCTAATTCTGAATCAGATGCTGCGTAACGCATAAACATCATAGTTCCTGGAACTTGCCATACTACAAACTTGTTACCTCCATACTCCCATATTTGACTGTCTACAAAACTTGTAGTTGTATCTACATCATCATTAACAACATCATTATTACCAGAGCCATTACCACTACCATTACCACTACCAGAGCCACTAGGTGGTGCTTTTGTTATTGGTTTTCCTTGTGCATCTAATCCTAAATTAACTCCATCTCCTGGTGCATTGTCATAAATATATGGTCCTCCTTCTGGTGCATCTGGGTTTGTTTCACCTTCTGGTCCTAGTTGTCCTAATAAATTATATTTATTAGCTTTAGTTGTAGGTGTAGTAGTAACTACTGATTCTAAATATTCTTGTTCTTCTTCGTCTGGTACAAAATCATCAGGTCTTCCACCTATAGTATCTGTAACAACAAGTTTATCTTTATCTTGTGGAGGTGTACCAAATTGATTAGTAATACCTGCACTTCTACTTGTTACATCAATAACTTGTGGTGCTGGTTCTGGTTGGTTTGCCATAGCCCTAGTAAATAAACTTTTTTCTGTCTCTGTTAATGGATTAACTGGTTGATTATTAGATTTTTTTATATCTCTAATCCTTTGATTGTATCTTATTTCATCATATTCAGCTTTAGATATACGACCACTTACCAAATCCATTAGTAATTGTCTCTCTTCTAGTGGTGTTAATGCCATTATTTAGCCTCCATAGCTGCTTCGTATAACCTATTGTCAAGTTTACCATAGCTTTCAAATGCTTTATTTATTATAGGTTCACTTATTTTCCATGACAATGACCATGTATCTGATACATCTCCAAACTCTGACCACGCATCTTTACCTAATTGTTTCCAGTCTATATCTGAATTTGTATTATCGTAATCTAATAATTCTATTCCTTGGTTTTGTCTAGCTTTATCTATTGCTTGTACTGCATCTACTGCTAATACTGACAACTCATAAAACATATAAGCTGCTAGTGCAGGTCCTGATATAGCAGCTAATCCTAATCTAGGTAACATCCTAGCCATACCTTGTGTAAGAATTACATCACCTGGGTCTAATACTCCAGTACCAACATTAAATGTTTTACCTACAATCTTCTTAGATTGATTCCATAAATTATTAGCTACTTCAGGATTTGTATTTGCTAACTGAGTTACCTTATTCATAGATTCATTATCTACTAAATCAACAGCATCTTCTACAACTGTAGCTGCAGCATCAATTAGTGGCTCTGGAGCTATAGCTACTTTTTGTGGAGCAAATGGTCTATCTCCTGGTTTAATATAGTTAGGGTCTCCTTTTGGTATTAAGTTACCATCTACATCTCTCATGTGTTGTCCATAATTTGTATATGTATTTTGACCTAATGTTTCTGTAGTCATTACTCTTTGTGCATCTCTTGAATACATCTCTTTATGAGCTAACCATGCGTTGTACTCACCTATTGGACCAAAAGTATTACCTCTCATACCATGTCCAAATGTGTCATGTACAGCTCTAAAGACATCATTCTCTAGCATTACTCTTCCTCTTACATCTGTGTGTTTTGATTCAGCTAACATAGGATTTCTTATATCTGTTGTATCATCTCCAAAACCTGTATCTGTTGCTAATACTTTTAATCTACCATTTTCCATATCAGTAATCATTTGATTATGCCCTGACCTATTAGGTGTGTATGGGTCATAGTCTACTATTTCAAATTCTAAACCTCCTTCTAACAACAGTTGATACTGCACATTAGTTTCTTCTATAAAATTTTTATAATATGGCAACGCTGCTTCATCAAACATAGGCAACTGGTCAAATATATCTGCTGCTGCTGCACCTAACTCTTCACTAAATACAACTGCTGGTTTAAATTCTGGTTGTTCTAATCCCATAATATTGTGATACTGTGTTGCAACATTTCTAACTCTTGTGCTGTGATTAGATATAACATCATCTCCAGTTCTTATAGTTCCACCTCTAGGATTTACTTCATCACCTACACCTAGTAATATCATGTTGTCTACAAAGAGTTCTGTATTAACATCTTTAGGAAAATATATTTCAAATGTTTCATTGTATTTAATTCCTTTTGTTAAGACTCTTATAAAACTAAATGGTTTTAAAGTACCCTTGTGTTTTACATAAGCAGTAATACCTTTTTCAGTTAAATAATCATTTATCATAGCTATTGGTCTAGCGTGTAATCCATCAGGGTCTTGTATTTGTAAATTTATTTGTGTTAATTTTTTTATATTAGCTTTTGGTTCTTTTACTTTAGGTTGTTTTGGTGCATCGTCTACTACATTTGTAGGTGTGTCTATTACAGGTTGTTCTTTTATTTCTGAAACAAATACTGGTAATTTAGAATTAACTGGTATCTCAGTAGCATTGTCTACTTTTGTAGTAAATACACCATACTTACCATACTCTATTAATTGCATGTCTATTAAATCACCCATTTTACTGTAAATAACTTCTTCTACTGTATCATTGTAAACTTGTAGTATTTCGTTATATTGTGCATTTACACCTTCATAATTACCTAAATTTTTACCTAACTCATATTGTCCATAATCTCTTCCTGCTGCGTAATCAAGCATTTCTGATTCACTAACAAATCCTGCTTCTTCTATTTTTTTAGTAACTAACTCTTCGTAGTTTTCATTTTTAATTTCTTTTCTTATTTCGTTAAACATTTGATTTATTTTTGTATTAAATTTGTGATAAAAAGAATCTTCATAAGACCCATAACCAAGATAAGCAAAGTATTTATCTGTTGTTCTCATCTGTATGTCATCTTTATAAAATCTATTATTGCTCTTTGTTCCATATATAAACTCAGGTGCTCTCTTTTTAAACTCACCATCTAAATAGGCAAGAGCTGTATAAAAGTCTTCATAACCATTTACTTCAAATCCATATATTTTAAAGGTGTATAAATCATCTAATATTTCTTTACTAATTTGTCCTGCTTCTGCCATAGCACCTAGTTCCCTATGTATTTGTGGATGATTAACTAATATAGTTCTCATTTCAAAACTTTCTGGCATAACATGTCTAATACTATGATGGATTTCATTTTTAACTATTTGCTGTACCATAGTAACAATGTCTTCATCTCTAAATTTTATTCTTCTTCCAGGTATTGCAGCACCTGGAGTTTTTTCTAAACCTGCTTGTTTCATTTCTTGTGCTGTATAAGGAAAATCATTAAGTCTATAATTTACAGTTTGTGTGTACATTTTTCTTTCTATATCAAATACTTCTAATAAATCAGGATGAAACTCCTCAGTAAACAGATTATCTAATGTACTAGCTGGTAAATTTTTTAAACCATCTGCTTCTAAATCGTTGTATAAATCTATAGCTCCTGATATATAATCCATTAACCTTAGACCAACTTTTTCTTTACTTCCATTTAAACCTAAAACTAAATCTCTTGTAAGTTTTTGTACAACATCATACTCTAAATTGCCATGAGATAAATCATTAGTCATAAATGTAATTAACGCATCTTTTCTAATTTGTTGCATTACAGTAAGACCTTCTTCTACTGTAACTGCTGGTTCAAATAATATATTTAATAAAGCATCTTTAGCTTTAATAACATCTTCTATAGAATTATATTTACTCACCTTGTTTAAACAACTTTGCTATTTCTTCAACAAGTGGTGCGTATTCTTTTTTAGTTACATTAACGCCTCGTTCAGCATTGTATTCCATAAATGTTTTTACTTTGTATTTTTCTGCCATTATCTACCTAGTAGTTTCAATGCAGTTCGTACAGCATCACTAAAATTAATTTTTGGTGGTACACCAGGAATTACTGGTGAATGACCTGCTGATTTTTTTTGTTTATTTACTTGTGCTTCTAACATTTGTTTAACTCTAGCGTATGAAACATTCTGTGCAGATACTGGTACTTGTGTATAATAGTCTTCGTTTACTTGTGGTGTTGCTCTAGTAACTGGTAGACTGTCAGGAACAAATGTCTCACTAGGTGCTGGTATTCCTCTGTCTGGGTCTTGTGGTTCTGAAGTTGTAGGTTCTTCTACTTTATCAATAAGATTTAATTCTGCTTCTAATCTTTTTACTAAGCCAGGATAATCTTCCCTATCGTTATCTGATATTGTATTATCCCACGCTTTTTTTATAGCATCCATATCACCACTAGCTAAAGTAGTATATATTTTTTTTGATTTTAAATTTTCTGGTCTGTTGTATGTTCCCACAATCATAGCGTCATATTGACCTTGTGTTAATACAACATTATAATTTTTCATTCTTTGATTAACAATTCTTTCAATCTCTTCTAAATCAGCTAACAATAATTCATTAGCTTTTTCTTCTGTAATAGTATCGCCTAATTCAAATTGTTCACCACCACTTGTATTACTATGACCATATCCAATAGATATTGATTGACCATCTCTGTATGCTTCTAATTGCAGTGTTTCTTCTGCTTTAATTATTTCTATTGCTTCTTGTGTTACATCCATTATGTTAACCTCTGTACTGGTTGCGATTCAGCAGTTTTTAATCCTGCTAGATTTCTCTGCATTCTATAGAATGTGTCATCTTCTATATCTGCTTGTCTTTGTAATTCTTCTCTAGGTTTAAAGATTTCATCTAATACATCTTGTCCACCTTCTGAAAGTATACTTACATCTGGTTCTTCTGCTTCCATACCAGGTGTTTGTATAGCTTGACCTGTTGTAATATCATAACCTAATGTTGGTGCAGAACCTGCTCCTAGTCCTGTTAGTGATTGTTTAAATTGTTCTACTGGTCCTTCAACTAATTTACCAGTTATGTATTGTTTTTCGTAATCTGACAATGGAGCACCTTTTCTAGCTTCTGCTTTCTTTTTTAATTCTTCTACATACTCATCCAGTGCTTCATCTCCAAATGTATATCCACCACCTAATCCACCTAAAGCAGCAGCTTGTGTAGTTCCTGCTAATAATTTTATTCCTGCTGTCCATGAAAATGTACCACCATTATTCATACTAAATTCCATAGCTGCTTTCAATCCTTTAAGAAACTCATCATCTATCTCTGCACCTACAGTTTTATTTAAATCTATAAGACCTGCAGAAGATAATAAATTTTTAGTTTGTACTCTAAGATATGGTGTTAGTTGCCTTGCTTGTGCTCCTACATCTGTAGGAAAATATATATATTTATACGCAGCACCTGTTCCTAGTATTTCTCTTCTTTGTGATTGCCATTCATCACTTGTTAAAAACTCTTCAGCAGATATATTCTTTACAACTGGTCCTTCTTCTGGGTCAGTTATTCCTGTTTCTACTTCATATTCTTTTAAGTAGCCATTACCTAATGGTGTTTTATTTGTTGTAGTGGCTGTGTCTAATATACTTTCTATTCTTACATAAAAATCTTCATCTATAGAGCTATTATTACCTGCTCCTTG
>TARA_R100001463_G_scaffold90605_1_pt1 | contig 12625 bp, 15 predicted proteins | sample TARA_R100001463 | Tara Oceans TARA_R100001463 (sample SAMEA2622242) | marine metagenome | biome: marine biome (ENVO:00000447); feature: deep chlorophyll maximum layer (ENVO:xxxxxxxx); material: "saline water (ENVO:00002010), including plankton (ENVO:xxxxxxxx)" | depth 40 m
GAGAAATAAAAACGAATACAAAGAAACGCCAGATAAATACAAAGACGTTAATAAAGTAGCGTCGTTACCTCTTACAGTGTACTATGAGCTCAAGCGCCAAGGGATTGCAGACGACCCAAAGGCAATGCGTAAGTGGCTAAACGACAGCGACCAAAGAGTATTTAGGACAAGGGCAGGCACATTATGAGTATTACAACTTATACAGAATTGAAGGCATCAATAGCCAACTGGTTAAATAGAGATGACTTAACAAGCGTAATACCTGATTTTATTGCCCTTGCTGAATCAGAGATGGATCGAAAGATAAGACATTGGCGTATGGAGATTAGAGCTAACGCAGCGATTGATACAAGATACACTGCCTTGCCGACTGATTTTTTAGAGAATGTTAGATTTCATTTAGATGTAGATGAAAGACCACTTGAGCTTGTTACTCCTTTATTTTTGCAAAAGAAACGAAACGAAAGTAATGACTCTACTGGGCGCCCACAATATTATGCGTTGGTTTCTGGCTCTTTTGAAGTGTACCCAACTCCAGATACAAGTTACAGCGGTCAAATTTATTATTATGCTAAAACGCAAAAGCTTAGCGATTCAGTCGCAAACAATTGGATTTTAACACATTACCCAGATACTTATCTGTATGGAGCTTTATTACACAGTGCTCCGTATTTAATTGATGACGCCAGAATTGCCGTTTGGGCAGGGTTGTATCAAAATGCGATAAGTGGTATAAACGGCAACAATGACAAGGCTAAATATGGCGGCTCTGGTCTACGTATGCAAATTAACAGTTACTCATAGGAGAAAAAAATGGCAAGTTTAGGAGATAGAGTTTTTGACGCCGGTTTAAGCTCTTTGGACACAGAAGCTAATAAAATTACAGTTACATCTCAAGAATCAACAACTTTTACTGAAGGTAACGCAACGCACGCTTTAGGTAACTCAACATCTTTAAGCTTTGGCGCTCCTGCGGACAGAAGTGGCGGCGGTAGAGAAGTTACTGCGGCAGCTATTACTGACGGCAGCATTACAGCTACGGGAACTGCAACTCATTATGCGGTGCTAGACACAACAAACAGTAGATTGTTGGCTACTGGTGCTCTTACAGCGTCACAAAGTGTAACGTCAGGAAACACCTTTAACCTTGCAAGCTTTGCCATAGGTATACCTGATCCTTCATAATATGACTGAAAAAACTGTACATAGCTTTAGTGTCGTGCCTGATGAGTATGCTAATAAAATTAAGGAAAAAGGTTTTACAATCGACCAAAAAAAATCTGACGAGAAAACTAAGGAAAAAAAAGGCGAATAGAACATGGTTAAATTCGCAGATCGGGTCAAGGTAGCCACTTCAACAACAGGAACAGGAACGGTTACTCTTGGGTCTGCGGAAAGTGGTTACCAAACTTTTGCTAGTGGCGGTATTTCTAATGGGGATACCGTCCGTTACGTTATCGAGGAAGGTGCAGCTTGGGAGATTGGGCAGGGTACTTATACTCATAGCGGAACAACATTATCCAGAACACTTAGTAGTAGCTCAACAGGATCACTTTTAAATTTAGGTGGTGCAGCTTATGTATTTATCAGTCCAAGCGCGGCTGATTTAACATTATCAGGTGGCGCACATAATTTTACAGCCTTTACTGCAACAGCCAATCAAACATCTTTCAGCGTAAATTATGCTGTTGGAAACATCTTGGTATTTATGAATGGCGCAAAATTGGACGCAAGTTCTTTTACGGCTTCATCTGGCTCTGCGGTTGTTCTTGGTTCTGGTGCTAGTCTTGGAGATATTGTAGAGGTCGTAGAATATGGTGGTGCATCTGCTAATTATTCTACAACGGAATTTACTGCGACGGCAAATCAGACGGCATTTTCTGGAAGTTATAATATAAATAAATCAGCAGTTTATTTAAATGGAATATTATTATTGCCAACGACTGATTATTCTATCAGTGCTTCGTCAGTAACGCTAAGTAGCGGTGCTAATACTGGTGACATATTACAAGTTCAACAATATGCAATTTAGGATTGAGATATGAGTATTAACAGAAATTTAGCGACCTTTGCGACCAGTGTAACTTCTGATGGTAAAGCGTACATAACAATTACTGTTACGGTTGCATCCGTTGGCGGTAGTAACAAGTACCATATCGACGGAACAGCACAACAAACCGTATCGTTATCTAAAGGTATAACTTATCGTTTTGACGTTTCAGACAGTTCTGTAAGTGGTCATCCTTTTGTTTTCAGTACTGGAAGCAATGGCGCAGGATCATCCTTTACCACAGGTATTACAACTAGTGGGACGGCAGGGAGCGCCGGCGCTTATGTCGAGGTTACTTTAGAACAGGACGCACCAGATCACCTAGGATATTATTGCTCCAATCATAGTGGCATGGGCGGACTAGTTAAAACTGCACCAATCGGGGATGCAAACTTTGCTAGTTTCGCAGGTACATTTACTTTTCCAACAAGTGATGGAAGTGCAAATCAAGTACTTAAAACAGATGGATCTGGAACACTTAGTTTTGCCGCAGTAGCAGCGAGCTACGGTAACAGTGATGTAGATAGTCACCTAAATCAATCTAACCCTACTAGCGGATATGTTCTTTCATGGAATGGATCAGATTATGCTTGGGTAAGTAATGCAGGTTATACTGACGCCAATGTAAATACTCACCTCAATGTTAGTGGTGCTTCATCTGGTCAAATCCTAGGTTGGAACGGCTCAGATTATGCTTGGGTAGATGATCAAAGTGGATCGGGCGGTATTGCTAGTGTTTTAGCTGACACGACTCCTCAACTTGGAGGTTCGCTTGATGTTAACGGACAGGCTATTGTCTCAGCAAGTAACGGCAACATTGCGATTACACCAAATGGATCGGGTAAAATTATCCTTGATGGTTTGTCTTTTCCTACGGCAGATGGAAGTGCCAATCAGGTTCTAAAAACGGATGGTTCAGGACAACTAGCTTTCGCAGATGATAATGCAGGTAGCTCTGGTCTTAGTCCTGTTAATACACACTCTCAAACGATTAGCTCTAATACTACTATAGCAGCGACTGACAATGGATTTTCCGTCGGACCAGTAAGCATTGCAAGTGGTATAACTCTAACAATTTCATCAGGGGCGCGATACGCGATAATATAATGACAGAATTAAAAGTTGATACAGTTGTTGATTTAGCAGGTACTGGCAAACCTAATTTTAGCACAGGCGTAACAATAAATACGGCAGCATTGTCTACGCTAAATTTAGGGCAATATGCAGCAAGTGGCACTGAGCCTAGCTCTCCTGAGAACGGTTCTGTCTGGTGGGATTCAACAAACGAAGTAGTGAAGGTTTACATTGCAGGTGAGTGGAAAGAAACAGTCGGTATTTCTAGTGCAATACTTAATGGCGGCGTGAGGGGTTTTGCTTTTGGTGGTGATAATACAAATGTCATAGAATATTTTGATATAACTTCAGCAGGTAACGCAACTGATTTTGGTGACATGACTAACTCAGGGTCAGGTCTTTCCGCAGGGGTTAGCAACTTAGCTAGAATCGTAATGAGTGGTGCAGGCAGTTGGACAGAGCAGTATGATTATATAACTTGCGCAACAACAGGCAACGCTACTAACTTTGGCTCTATGGCAAACAGTGACCAAAAGGCGCCTTCTGCCTGTGGTGATGGGACTAGAGGAGTCTTTATTTCTGGCATTACAGACTATGAAGATAGTAACGCGATGGAATACATCACTATAGCCACAACGGGTAATGCTACGAATTTTGGTAATCAGACAGTTACAAACGCTTACAGATCCTCATGTGCTGACGCAACACGAGGTCTAACTTTTGGAGGTCAAGGCACCAATGTGATTGAATACATCACCATACAGACAACAGGCAATGCAACAGACTTTGGGGATACAATTTATAGTGGCGTTTCATACGCAGGGGCAACAGCCGATAAGGTTACTGGTTTTCATATTGCAGGTAATAGCCAAAGTATGAAAGGTGAAATACATAAAGTCACTATACAAACTCTAGGCAATGCTACTGACTTTGGAGACCTAGCTACAGATATTTATGGTTGCGATGCTTGTTGCGACGGTACATATGCCTGTGTTGTTGCTTCTACTATTAATGGCACGCAATCAAACAATATTGAGAGGTTCACTACCGCTACCGCAGGTAACGCATCTGACTTTGGTGATTGCACAGTAAATAATGAACACAGGGGTTCTGCGTCAGGAAACGCTTCTTAGGAGAAAAATATGTCAGAATTTGATGTAAAAAAAATAACTAACCGTGCAGGGACAGGCGCACCTAGTTTTACATACGGTCTTAATATTGCAGGGTCAGATAGTGGTTTAATAGGTAAGGCAATTACTTCATCAGGATCAGAACCGGCTTCCCCTGCAAACGGTGACGTCTGGTATGATAGCACTAACGATAAATTCTATTACTACGCAGCAAGTGAGTTTAAGCAGCTTACTCATGTAAATGCCAGTAGTGTGTTATGGGGAGGTGATAGAGGCATAATTGGTGGTGGATTAACATCTGGCGCGGCATCGACTAATGTTATTAATTATATAACTATTACAACAACTGGCAACGCTCAAGACTTTGGCGATCTTTCAGTAGGTAGAGAAACTCTTGGTGCGTTAAGTAATGGCACGAGGGGCTTGTTTGGTGGTGGGGCTGTTGATAATGCGGCAGGGCGTTCAAATGTAATTGATTACGTCACTATAAGCACTTTAGGAAATGCCCAAGACTTCGGTGATTTAGAATATCAAACAAGATATGCTGATGGAGCAAGTTGCAATGGAACGGTTGGAGTATTTGCAGGTGGTTACATTACCAGTATCATAAGTGCTATTCAAAAAGTTGTTCCTGCAACAGCAGGTAATGCAACCAGTTTCGGTGTTCTAAGTTATAATACCTACGGAGCAACATCTTTTGCTGATGCTACCAGAGGTGTCATTGCAGGTGGCTATACTTCAAATGCTCACGTTTCAACAGAGTATATTACCTACGCTTCGACAGGGAACGCTACAGATTTTGGTGATCTAACTTTAGGTCGATATGAATTAGCAAGTGTGTCAGACGTAACAAGAGGTGTTGTCGGTGGCGGTCAGGGAAATAGTGGTCTTTCTAATGTTTTAGATTATTTCACAACGCAGACTACTGGTAATGCAACAGATTTCGGTGACCTTTCCGTTGCAAGAAAATGTAGTGGAATGAGCCAAGCTACTTATGGTGTTTTCTCAAGTGGTTCGGGATCGTCCTATGTTAATACTTTAGACTACATTACAATACAGACAACAGGCAACGCGACCGATTTCGGTGATAACACTTCTGCCTTTGCAGGTGTTGCAGCTTGCTCTGGTTCACCCTCTTAGGAGAAAATTATGAGTACAATAAAAGTAAACACAATTGATAATAATGGGTCAAATGTAGACTTTCCTAACAAGCTAACTGTTAGAGGAAATGCAATTGAGCAAGGATATACTGCAAGTGGTACAGAACCATCATCCCCAAGTGCAGGGGATTTTTGGTGGGATAGTACAAATAGTGTGCTTTACCAATACATTAGTAGTGAGTTTAAAAAAGTTTCTTTAGCACCTCCTATGAGTTGGGGTGGTGATCGTGCAGTTACAACTACAGATAGTAGTGGTTATAAATATTACACAATAACAACGCCAAGTGCGGCTTCAACTTTTGGTGATTACTCAACATCACATAACCACGATAGAGGGGCTGCTTGTTCAAGTAAAACTAGAGGGCTTTTTGCAGGTGGTTCGGACGGAGGCACTTTTACAAATATCATTGAATACATAACGATTGCCAGTGCAGGAAATGGAACAGACTTTGGAGATTTAGTAGGAACATTTTATTATATGGCAGCAGCGTCAAATGGCACACGCGCATTGTTTGGAGCAGGGTATAAAGATGGGGCAAGTTCAAGTAATGAGTCTAACGACATTCAATATGTTACTATTGCGACTACTGGCAATGCCACAGACTTCGGTGATCTAACTGATACATTAATTGGAGTTACTGCATCTTCCGATGTAACTTATGTTTTATTTTTTGGTGGTCGTAATTCGGTTAGAAATAACATTGATTATGTCACGGCAGCTACAGCAGCTAATGCGACAGACTTCGGGGATATGACATATTCAGCATCAGAGCATGGCGCAGTATCAGACGCCACAAGATCAATCCATGTTGGTGGCTATACTGGCTCATCCGTTACTAATTCAATGGGGTACGTCACAACTGCTACTCAAGGGAACGCAACTGATTTTGGCGATCTGACGGTTGCTAGATACGGAATGGGTACAGCAAATAATAAAACGGTAGCTGTATTTTTTGCAGGTCCAAATGCAAGTTATGCAGCTAATAATACAATTGATCAATGCGTGATTCAGACAGCAGGGAATTGTACTGATTTTGGAGATATGCCTGCTAACCAAGAGGAATCAATCTCTTGTGCAGGTGACGCATCATAAAAGGAGGTCAAGCATGACTAACGTAATTACAAAACCGATTACTTTTTCTTTGCCAGTAGAGGCAAGTAAAAATATTAATCAAGTTGCGGCTGCAAAAGTCGCTGAGAAGTTGCCAGAGATTGCAAAAGCAACTAGGGCATTTGATCGTAACAACAGCCAAACAACATTAAACATGATGACGCTGACTATGCTTAATGGTCACTCGCCATATCGAATGTTGCGACAGATAACAGCAGAAGTAGAGAAGCGAGAAAACGCATTAAATGAAGCGCAGGTTTCTCATGCTGAAGTTCGTATGGAGATTATGGAGTTAGAAGGTTCAAGCGATGCAGTTAGTGAAGCAAAGCTAAGACAAAAACGCCATAATTTAATTCAAATGGAAAACAAGATTAATGGCTCAATCAAAGACATTGCAACTCTTATAGACAGCTATGAAAACATTAAAGAAAACTACGACATTGACGAATGGGATGAAGTCGCTTTTGAGCGTGAAGAAAAGCGCCACCATGTTCGGAGAGGCTTTGAGCTTATGTATCGTAACCTGATGGACGGTGGCAGAGCTTCCACAGCAACGATTGAGTATATGCAACAATATGGAGTTCACCCACAACTCGCACTTACTGAGGTTAGTGGCTACATAAAAGTTACGGCTGATAGAATTGCAAAACTAGAGAATTTGCACAGTAATGATCTAGAAAGCTTCTTAGATCAAATGGCAGATAAGTATTATAAAAACGCAGATATTACCGCAGAAAGAATTTTTGGTAAGGCTGATTTTCTTAATACGGATTATATGTTACAACTGGAAAAGTCTAAGGAGTCAAAAAAATGATTATAGAATATAAAATGCACATGACCGCAGGCGGAATGAGAGCGCCTGAGTGGGTAGAAGACGGTGGTTATTTTCCAGATGATGCTACAAATACAAAAGTAGGTTGGTCACCAGATGAAGCTGATCGGGAGTATTATGTGCCTGATACTGTAACTGAAATGACAGCTACAGAACTAGAAACAAAAGTTCTTGCTATGCATTCTGCAAATAAATTTCAAAAATCTGACGAAAACGGAGATATGTCAGATATGACAAATGCAGAAGTCAAGACGATGGTTTCTGATTGGGTTGCAGCTAGGTCATAATTAAATGTTTGGATTTGCTCCAGTTGCATCTGCACCTATTGCAGACGATGCAGCGGTTACTGAAAATGTTGTAACTGTTGTTGGAGTAACATCTGAGACGCCGGCTATACCGAGCGTTGTATTTTTACAAAATTACTTACTTACTTGTGTTAATGTTTCTTGTGCTCCACCAGTTATTAACACAGTTTCTGTTGTTCAAAATCACTCACTGATTGCAGGCAATGTTACCGCCGGCGCTCCTGTTATTGCTTCAGCAAATGTTGCTGAAGATGAAACATTTACAACTGCAAATATGGTTAGCGGTGAGCCAAGTGTACCAACTGTCTTAGCTTCCGTAGCTTATGCTATTACTGTTAATGGCGTAATTAGTGGATCTCCTAATTTTTCAAGTTTAAGTATAACAGAGATTAGTTCTTTCACTACTTCTAGTTTAATTACTGGTGATCCATCTGTTGGGTCTATTGGCATTACTCAAGATCATAATTTGACGCTAAATGGCGTTGTTTCTGGGTCTCCAGACGTGGTTAATTTAAATGCAGCAGAAGGCGAAACTTTTGTAGCAGCAAATTTAACAGCAAGCTCACCTAGCGTATCTAACTTAACATTTAGCCAAATTCATAATTTTACCGCTACTGGGTTAGTTGCAGGACCACCTAGTGTTTCTTTAGTAAATGCAACTATAAACGAAAATATTATTGCAAACGGCATTGTTACTGGCGCCGCTTCAGTGCCAAGCCTAAATATGTCAGAAGGTGAAACCTTTGGTGCGGCTTCAGTAATAACTGGAACACCAAGCGTTGGGGCTCCTTCATTAAACTCAAGCCTAAACATTTCTGCTTCAAGCGTTGTTGCAGGACAGCCTTTAATTTCTACGGCTGACGTAACCAGAATAATTAATTTTACTGCAACAAGTTTGGTCACTGGTTCACCAATAATACCTTCACCATCATTTGCACAAGTTTTTTCAGTTTCTGGAGTTACAGCCGCAGCTCCAACATTATCAAGTCCATCACTTACAAATATACCTGATTTTCAACCTAATGTAATAACAGTAATACCTGCCTCAGTAGTTGGGCTTGCCACAATAACGCAAAATCATGTACTACTTACAGACAATATTCTTGCAGGAAGACCTACTGCTAATGTGTTCATGGCTTTTGTTGGTATCCACCCACAAATTCCTTTAGAGACATATACAAATGTTTCTGGTAATATTCTTGCAGAAATATGGTCAGAGCCTACTGGCGCCGACGTTACCGTGCCTGACCCGTGGACTAAAGACGTTGCATAAAGGAGATATATAAATGACCTTATCAATTACAAAACCAGTTGTCGGGGGCTCATTAAATTCTTGGGGAACTGTTTTAAACACTGCTCTTGACGCAGTTGTGACAGAAATAAATACAAACGCAGCAACAGTTAACGCAACAACAGTTACTGGAACAACAGTTAATGCAACCAATTTTAATATTGGAGGAGTTGCCGTTTCGGCTGATGCAGGAGAGCTTAATAAATTAAATGGCGCAACTGTAACGGTAAACGAAATAAACGTATTAGATGGAAATACAGCCGCAACCTCAACATCAGTAGCAGGGACAGATCGCGTCGTATTCAATGATGCAGGAACTATGAAGCAAGTAGCAATGTCAGATATTGCATCTTATATTGGTACTGTTTCTAGCGCAGGTACAGTTACAAGCGTTGGCATGACAGTGCCAACTGGCTTACAATTAAGCACATCATCAATTACCACAAGTGGTACATTTGCAATAAGTTTAGCCAGTGGCTACGCCATACCTACGACGACGTCTCAAAGCCAGTGGAACACTGCGTATAGTTGGGGTGATCATTCCAATGGGGGTTACTTAACAAGCGTTGCTGTATCAGGATCTGAGTTAAGCGTAAGCACAAGTGGCTCTAGCGTAACAATAACACACACCCCAACTGCACCAACAACAGCGGAAATTTCTTCCGCAATGACGTCAACTATTGTAACAAATAATCTTACAGACGCTGCCGTAACGGCACATCTTACAGACGCTGCCGTAACGGCACATCTTACAGAATCCGCAGTAACCGCAAATCTGCCAAGTTATTTAAATCAATCTAATCTTGCTCCAGTTACAGCGGCCTTAAACGCTGTGGGCTCGTATGCGTGGCTTGGTTCATCTTCAGCAACAACCTTTACGGCAGGAAGTTCATATAATGCTTCTGGATTAAAGTTTGCAGGTTTTCTTTCAACAAATGCATATAACGATGACACAGCCGCAGCTATTACTGGGAGTGCTCCAACTGGTGGGACTTGGCGAGCTATGGGTACGGCTTCTTATGTTAGCAATAGAGCGCCATCAACATTATTTATAAGGGTAACATAATGAGTATAGCAATTACAGAATATAGAAATGCAAAATCTATAGAGGCAGATAACAGCCGTATTGATGTAGAAATAAATCACCCAGATTTTGGATGGATACCTTACACTCTAGATACAGCCGACACAGATATGACAATAAATAATAATGATTTATTAACATTAATTGGCACAGATTTTGTTGCTTATGTAGCGCCAACGCAAACGGAGATTGATGCAGAAACTGCGCGCGAGGTGCGTATAATGCGAGATCACTTATTGCAATCAGAAGTAGACAGCGTTGTATCCAACCCACTACGTTGGGCAGATATGACGTCAGAAAAGCAAACCGAGTGGTCGCAGTATCGTACAGACTTATTAAACGTGCCGCAACAAGGTTCTTTCCCAAATTCAATATCATGGCCCACAAAACCAGAGTAATTAAATGACACTTATACCGCTAAAAATACCGGCAGGATTTTACAGAACAGGTACAGATTTAGATGCGTCTGGCAAATGGCGTGACGGGTCTTTAGTTAGGTGGCGTGATGGTTCTTTGCGTCCAGTAGGTGGATGGAGAACGCACACAACATTAGGTAAAATTACAACATACGCCCCAAGAGGCGCCCACGCTTGGAAAAGCAATCAAGGCACAAGATACGTGTCTGTCGGTTCATACAGCGAGCTATTTGCAGGCATAGCGTCAGGTTCAAAGTTTGATATAACTCCAAATGATTTAGTTGATGGGCAAGAAATTGCAGGACAAAATTTAGGGTATGGGTACGGGTTTTACGGTGGTAACGGCACGTCAATACTAACGGGTCACACATACGGCACACCTAGGCCCGACACTGGGGCAAATGTTGTTGCCGCCACTACATGGTCAATAGATAATTGGGGTGAATATCTCGTTGCCTGCTCTACGGCTGATGGAAGGTTATTGGAGTGGCAGTTAGGTACATCTGCAAAAGCAGTTCCTATTTCAAATGCACCTATAAATAATTCTGGGTTAATAGTTACTGAAGAACGATTTATTTTAGCTTTAGGGTCTAGTGGAAATCCTCGTAAAATAGCTTGGTGTGATAGGGAAAATAACACTGTATGGTCTCCGTTAGCTACAAACGAGGCAGGAGATTACGAGCTGCAAACGTCAGGTTCAATACAAACAGCCATACGGACAAGAGGGCAAACATTAATTTTAACTGACGTCGATTCCTACACGGCTAGATACAGTGGCCCACCGTATGTTTTTGGTTTTGAAAGGGTAGGTACTTCATGTGGCATTATTTCTAAAAAAGCTGCGGCAGACACTGAGGCAGGCGTTTTTTGGATGGGTACAGGTGGATTTTTTAGGTTCGATGGTAATCGAGTTACAGAAATACCTTGTGCGGTACACGATCATGTTTTTGATAATTTAAATATAAACCAAATTAGTTTATCTTGGGCTCACGTTAATGCAGAGTATGGAGAAATATGGTGGTTTTATTGCTCTAATGCATCAAACGAAATAGATAAATATGTTGCTTTTGATTACAAAGAAAATCACTGGCTAATTGGGGATTTATCACGCACTACCGGCGCGCCAATAGGTGTATTTGCCTACTCTATGTTATTTGATGATGATGGGTACGCATATGACCATGAGATTGGATTGAGCTACGAAACGTCTTCTTCTCAACAATCAGTTTTTGCAGAAACAGGGCCAGTAAGTTTAGGAACTGGCGAAAATATTATGCAAGTTACTGATTTAATTCCTGACGAAAAAACGCAAGGCGACGTCAACATAAAATTTAAAAGTCGTTTTTATCCTAATGCAACCGAAAGTACACATGGGCCATTTACTCCTGCAAACCCTACACCTGTTAGATTCTCTGGGCGACAAATCCGTATGAGGATTGAGGGTGATACTCCATATGCTGCATGGAATGTTGGTACTATGCGTATTGATGCAAAGAAAGGCGGTAAGAGATAATGGTAGCTCCTGTACTGCCACCAATTGGTGACGATGTAAAAGCTTGGGGCGTAAGTTTAAACAATTATTTACGTCGCGTATTACCGAGGTTTTATCATAAAACAACAAACGACAACCCGTCAGAGGACGGTATAGTTCTTTGGGATAGCTCAAAAAAATATGCAGTTATCTCACTTGATGGTGCATTTAGGCAGCTCGCCACAAAGCAAGCAACTCCTGCATCAAATACAGGTTCTACTGGAGACGTTTCTGGTATGATTTCATGGGACACAAACTATATTTATATTTGCACTGGCTCTTATAATGGCTCTTCAGCCATATGGAAACGCGTGCAATTAAGCTCATGGTAACGAAATGGCGTCTAGGGGTGTAAATATGTTGGATAATGTAGTAAGGTTAGACGCAAAGCCGAAAGTAACAATATTGCCAGTATTATCTCAAGATTTTGACAAGTACGTTAGTAAAGGCATGGAGCTATTATCTCCTGCGATACTTAGGCAGTCTTACAATGTCACAATGCAAGATGTTGAGGACGATATAAGAGGCGGTGGCTCCGTTATGTGGCTCATTAGTCTTGAGGACAAGTTGGTAGCAGCCATGACAACCGTGGTTGTAAAGCACCCTCAAAGAAAAAATTTAAAGATTGAGTTTATTGGCGG
>TARA_R100001463_G_scaffold63500_3_pt1 | contig 12606 bp, 17 predicted proteins | sample TARA_R100001463 | Tara Oceans TARA_R100001463 (sample SAMEA2622242) | marine metagenome | biome: marine biome (ENVO:00000447); feature: deep chlorophyll maximum layer (ENVO:xxxxxxxx); material: "saline water (ENVO:00002010), including plankton (ENVO:xxxxxxxx)" | depth 40 m
TCAATGTAAAATTACTATCACATCTTTCTTCAGTAAGTTGTCCTGATTCATCGAGGAAACCTGCTTTTTCCCAGTCACCATGAAAGCAAGAATCCTCGGTGACTAGATCAGCAGTGAGATTAAAAACAGTCATTAAACTTCCTCCAGTAGGTAAGAGATATTAGATGCAAGTAAAGAAGTTCTATCCATAAAGAAAAATTCTCCCCTATGAAATATTCTTGCTTGATTAATAATTTCATGGCATCTATCTGTTATCTCGGTGGAAAGTTCACCCATACGTCGCTCAACAACTTCAAAAAGATAAGCTTTATTAGCTATTTTTTGAATCACATAGTAATCAGTCATAAAAGATAAAAGATAACTGAACTAACAATACATCTAAACAGTACTAAGCTAGTATTTTGTAATATTTCTTAATAAGAAATAATTGGGAATTATTTAGAAAAAAAATTTCAAACTAATAAAAAAAATAATTAATTCTATGTTTGTTTATTTGTCTATCTGTCTATCTATTTTTCTGTATGCGTACGCGCCTCAGCAAGTCTCCAAGTCTCTGAGTCCTAGCTAAACAAATCCAGTTGATCCAAGTCTCCTCTCTTCTCAACAATTTTTTGATAGTCCTCGTTTAATTCAATTCCTATGTATCCCCTCCCAAGTCTTTTGGCGACTGAAGCTGTAGTTCCACTTCCTATAAAAGGATCTAAAACATAATCCTTCTCTCTTGTACTAGATAAGATACAAGGCTCTATTAATTTTTCAGGAAAAACAGCAAAATGAGCTTCTTTATAAGGCTTAGTTTTTACCCTCCAAACTGATCTTTTATTCTTCTTTTCGTAACTCTTAGTTAGCCCTGAATGAGGCTGTAAACCTGTACCTTCATTATGATACTTTCCATTTGTTCTATCCCTCGTTCCCCAATCTTGTGCTGGTTCTTTTATCGCTTCATTATCAAAAAAATAATTCTTTGACTTACTTAAAAGAAACATATACTCATGGGATTTGGTGCATCTATCTTTAACGCTTTCAGGCATAGGATTAGGTTTGCTCCAAATAATATCTTGCCTTAAATACCACCCATTAGACCTTAAAGCAAAAGCCAACATCCACGGTATGCCAATTAAATCCTTTTCCTTTAATCCCTTTAACTTATTAGCTCTTCTAGGATTCTTAATTGGCAGGTCTTGATTGCTATTTGCTAGCGATTGTTTTGGGAGTGACTGACCTGCACCACTCCGATAATTGTAATAACTATCACCAATATTGACCCATAAAGTTCCATCATCAGTCAAACAATCTTTTACCAGATTAAAAACTTGAACTAATTTGTTTATATATTCTTCTGGAGTTTCTTCTAACCCTATCTGATCTTCTTTACCTCCATAATCTCGTAAACCATAATAAGGTGGAGAAGTTACACAAGTTCGACATTCTTGCGTAACTGTTTTTAAAAGGTCTAAACAATCTCCATAAAGAATTTGATTATTTATAATTCAACCCCCTTAAATTGAGCCTTATGAAATTCATCCCTAATCTTTTCGATTAAAAATTTAGAGGCAAGTCTTGAAAAAGGAATAGGATCTTTTGTTGCCAAGTTAGATAAATCCCACGGTTTGCCACAAGTCGGACAATCACTTGCTAATTCACCTTTTGCAAGAGCTTTTAACATTGCTAATTCCTCATCAGGAATTTTGACATTAACTTGAAGTTTCATTGTTTTTTCTGAGTGTAAATTGCAAGATCTACTTGTCCCGTCCAATCAACATTATCTTTAAGAGCATTAGATCCATCGTAGATAATGTCATATTCAAAAGGACAAGTATCTAACCAACTTTTAAATTGATTATCTGATTGACTTTGAGCATAATCCCAGAGTTCATTAAAATTTTGAATCCATTGCCATTGCTTAGGTGTTGAGCATGATTGTTCACATGTAGAGACATGCTTTAGACCATGCTTATTGCAATAGTCTTTATAAACTTCCTGTAGAAATTCAAGTTGAGTCATCACGCTACCTCCTCTACTAATTGATCCCTAAAATGATCAAGCAACCTTGATAAAAGATCTTCTCTTGAGCCGTAGATTTGCTTTACTGTTCGCTTGTCATTGTCACCCAAAAAAGGTTTAGCGTGTAAGGATATATTATTAGCTATTGCAGTTAATAGCCTTCTTAAATCCCATGTATCATCATCACCTTTAATACATAAACCTAGCGACCTAATTTTTTGCCCTAGTCTTACATAACTAATTGGACTATACGCAGCGTAATCGCGCATGTAATGTCTTAATTCATAAGGATGCCAATAAGAGGCATAGGTCATAGTGATAGGCTCACTATCTTTTGTTTTAGAATAAGTAACTTGAGTTAGACCGTTATCTAACAGCCACTTAGTTTGATTTTCATCTTGATAGATGAGTTCTTTTTTAATTGCTTTTTTCACAAGAACAAAAGATAAAGAATAAGTTGAGCAGTTTAATGACTTGCTCAGGTGGAGAGTGTGGGACTTACAATGTCAACTTCAAAACCGCAATTGGTACAAGAGGTTCGATTTAAAAGCGTGTTCATTAGACTTACAGACCGTAATTTCTCTGCTGAACAGAGACAACCATAGAATCTTGCAATGGTATCCGCTACCCATGCCTTGCGTTTTCAAATGCCCATAAGCAGTTTATTCACTTGCTCAGGTGAAGGGAGTTAATAATAAAGCTCCCAGTTATCTTCAATATCGCAGCCCATTTTATTTAACTTTTTAACCAAACTGTGCATAGCATTTTTATAAGCACCTTGTTGTTTTTTGGTGCATCCATCTTTCCAAATCACACAATCATCTATTCGTGCCATGATGGTATTGCAAGTTACGCAGTCTTCAAGAATTGCAATATCTACTGGTTGAAGACTATCAGGTAATTCTTTTTCAGGTCTTTCTAAATTTGTATAGATGAAAGAAACTCTTTCTTCAACAAGATCTTTTCCGTACTCTTCATTCAAATGTTCAGCAATACAATCTTCAGGTCGGTCAAGAATTAATTCAGACTGTTTTAGAGTGAAGTACATAAGAGATAAAAGATAAATCTTTTGGGACTCCTTTAATATATCAAAGATTGATACTAAAGGGGTACTTTGTAACTTTTCTTAATCATCCTTTATTTCATGGATGGTGGTAGGAAGGTAGGACTTGCTTTTAATACCTACAACCGAGTGGCTCACCTAAAGCGTATAGTGACTCGGAACCTCAACCTCACTTGTCAGTGATTCATCAGCGTTAATTTCTTAATGCCAATGCGAGCACAACCTCTGGCTTGAGTCTGGTTAATACGGCATGAGCCATAGATCATTACCAGAACTTCCTGTGTTGAAGTGATCCTCTTCAACAATTTAAGTATGTCGCATCTGAAAAATAAAAGGCTATTTTTCGTGCGAAAGACCAAATCCATTTTCTTAATCTTCCATCCAGTAGTCTTTAAGAGCGATCAATCCTTGTTGAGTCTTGCTATTAAAGTCATACAACCTTTGCAAAGATTTATTGTTTGTTTTTATCACAAGTCCATCGGTGGGATAATCACCAAATAAACGACTATCTAACCAAAGCTCATGGCACTCTTTTATATAGTCTCTATTTTGTTTCTTCTTATCTGCTACTGAAAAAGTAGGAATTTCAAAACCCAGTGAAGATAATTCCATTATCTGCTCAGTTTCAAAACTAAATAGATTAACCATTTCAAAAGCACAAAAACGAATATCATCTTCTGATGATTCTGGTGACTTCTTCCGTATGTGACCCGCAGCGAGTCTTTGTGATGTAGAAGGAGACTCGCGAGGTGCATATAATTCCCCTCTGATATGAACTGTTCCCTCCATCTCAATAAATTGAGGAATATTATGAATAAATCTCATATGATAGGTTTTATCCTTACCAACCCGATTAAAAGCAGCGACTAAAGCACCATCAACATATCTAAGCATGATCGCAATCCCGTCAATCTTTGGTTGAATCATTAAAGATTCATTTTCAGGAAGTCTGTTATACCAGTTATCAAAAGAACCAGTTCCAATACCTTTCAAGACACAACCTTCATCAACCTTTTTAAATACAGGATGATTTGGTGACAGTGTTTTTAATTCTTTTTCTAGTTGATTAAATTCTTGATCTGTAATTCTTGAAAGACCAGCACGATATAATTCGCTATTTAATAAATACTGACCTGCTAATTGCTGAATCCTGTCCATAACATCAAAAGATAAACGATAGGGCTTTAAGCCAATACCAATATAGTACCAGCATTACTTTGAGTCAATAGCGGCTCTAATTTCCTTTAACCAAATATCAGGAAAAATTTGCTTAGCTGTTTCAGTGACAAGCCTGTAATAATCATAAGTCTGAGGAACCTGTGGCTCTTTATAAGTGTAGTTAAATAACTTATTCACATTATCTCCTTTTACTCTATAGATACCACCTTGTTGTTCATTTTTATAAATACCTTTTGCTTTTATATCTCTTTGATCAAGAGGCACACTGATAACCCGTCCCATTTGAGTGGTTTTTTTTCTATTAGCACGTTTAGAAAGATTTCTAGGAGAAGAACTTCCTATTCTTCGATCTGAGCTTGCAAGTCCAGCAAGTGTTTGAGCATAGAACCAACCTGCAACTTTCTTACGACCTACACCGATACCATTTTTATTTGGGATAGCAAAACCAGACTCAGGTAAATATTTTTGCGCTCTTAATGCTTTAGTAAATCTTGTTGTATATGCAGCACCTCCAGCGACCATAGGCGGGAAAAGATACTTAGCGGGTGCGTTGCCTTTTCCTTCGGCTTCATTAACACTTATTTCGAGAGTATCGTTATCAATAATTCCATAACGAATACTATTTAATGTATAAGGCGCGGCTTGATCTCCAATAATAAAATTTCTTTTCATCTGAGTTGGGATGACAGATGATTTTAAAGAGTATCCAAGTTTTCTTAAAGCCTTATTTGAAGAATATTTAAGCTGTGATTCTTCCAATATATTTAAAGACTTAAAAATCTTAGATGCTTCAAACTTAACGTATTGTCCCATTGCAAAAAACTCATCGAGCCTATGTATATGTTAGCAAGTCTCTGAAGTGAGACTTGAAAAACTGGTGTCCTAACCAGTCCTAACCCCCCATCCTGTTTTAAGACTTTTCCGTTTTTATAACCCAGTATCCAAGATAGCCCCCTTTTCGCCCTATACCCTTCTTTTTTATAAAAAATAAAGTGGTTAATGGAATAGGTTAGGACTAGGACTATTTCTTCAAAACTCTTCGTATGAGTGGGTGGCAACCTCGTCCAACCTAAGCGAGTCTTGTGCAGAGGATAGGACACCATGCGATTCTCGTATGTAGACCCATTTGCGACTGTTTTTTGCCCCTCTGCGTTTTTTCGCAAGTCCTAAGTCCTTTAATATGGTTGCAACTTGCATCTGGTCATAGCGAGTCTGTCTTTCTAATGGTTTCTCAATTACGTCAGTTAATATTCCATTAGTTGTAAATTCCCGATCAAAATTCGACGGTGAATTTACATACTCGGAGATAATATTTTTCCACGGATTATCTATTAAATATTTTTCATTATTTTCGTTAATTTCCAATTCCGTTTCTATTGGAAGTTGATATGGTTCATCATTTTCATAGCAGTGAACTGCGGCTGCCCAGAGCGAATCAATTTCCTTTAATAATCCTTCGACGTTGATTTGGTTTTCTATCGTACAAGTTGTTTCAATAACCCAGAATCTACGAGATCCAGTTTCATCTAAGAGGAAACCATCATGTCTATTAGTTGACCCAACAATGATTCCACGACGGGGAAAATCTTCGGTAACTTTGCCATACGGGACTCTAAACATATCGGTTGATTGAGATAGAAAAGCTTTTATTTCTCCACTATGTTTTTTGCTATGAACTTGATCTATCTCGGACATCTCCATAATCCAAGAACGATGCAAAATCATTAGCGAGTCCTTTGTAGAAATATCTTTAAGTGCATCGGAGAAGAAGTCACCTCCCATAGCTTTCCACCATGAACTCTTTCTCGCGCCCTGCGGTCCCATTAGAATACAAGCATTATCAAATTTACAACCTGGTTCAAAAACCCTTGCAACAGCAGCGATCATGGTGCATTTAATCATCTGATCGTAGATTGTTGCTTCTGGTAAAGCAGCGTCTTCAGGTCTTAGATAAGTGCTTGCAAGTCTGTCGATTGACATTGGTGGTTCTTTGTCTCTGCATCGTTCTAAATATTCACGAACAGGATCGTATTCATTATCTCTTGCAGTTTGAACGAGGCAGTCGAAAGCTACGTCTTTGGAAATTTTGAAACCTTGAAGAGCGAGTGCTAGATAAAATCTTTCAGGTGACGCTTTACCTTGACAAACTTGGCCTCCAAATTCAATTTGTTGGGTAAAAATGTTATATCGAAAAGCTCCCCCTTCTTTATCTTTTTTCGGATAACTTCTTAGTTCACGTAGTAAATCATGTGCTTCAAGTCTTTGTAATCGTTCACCACCTCTTTGTATTCCTTCTTCATTGTTATTATTGCCATTATCATCGTTATCATCATCATTATCATCGTTATTATTTTGTGTATTAAAGAAGTCCCAGTTAGGTGGTAAAACTGTTACATTTCTGCGAGGGACATAGCCATTTTTAATAGCCCAATACCAAAAAGTACCTGCTGTAATATCTTTACCTCCAGAGTTAGCAATTTGATCAAGTCCTTTCCAACTTGGGGAATGAGACTCCATTAAAGAAACAGCATGATTACTGTCTCTACCTGCGTCTTCACAAGCTTTTATTAATCCCCAGAGTATATTTCTATACATGTGATATGTATTACTACCAGGCGTTCTTGAAGGGATACAACGTAAAGCTTCCTCAACAACTTCTATACTTTCTTTTCTGTAATCTTTATATTCTGAGCTACGTTTTATTTGTTCTGCAACTTTAGGAGTAGGTAAACAAGATTCAATATCTTTGAGCGTATAATTTATACCTGAATTATCAATTATTGTTGTTAATTCGCCTGCGGAACCATCGGTATTCATGTGATGAGTACCAGGTAATCGCATTACTCTGGAGGGATTTTTTAATGCTCTATCTGCATCTGCGTGGTCTAATAATCTTTCTTGTATAGGCTTCCAAGTTTTTGGGTCTATAGATTTTTTAAGTATCCAATAATTGTGTATAGATTTACCACCTGTATCAATTTGGAGAGAAGGTTTTGGGAGACCTAATTCTTGCCAAGCATTAATTTGCCAATGTTTATCACGATCATCCCATTCACAGAAGAAGGCTTTGCAATCGGTGATTGAAGCATCAGTATCACCACCATTATTTACGACGAGATAAACGCCACGTCCATCTTCTTGGCATTTAGTAATCCATGCGAGATCAGCATGAGATTTTTTGCCACGGTCTTGATCTTTAAGAGGATGTCCTTTAGGGAAAAAAGCCCTAAGACGAACTTGATCCTTTGTTTTGTTTAGTAGCTGTGTGAATGTTCTCCATTGACTTCGATCCAGTTTTAATTCGCTCATTGAGATAAGAGATAGGTTTAGAAATTATTTGGATAGCGTCTTGAACGCTACGAGCAACACCTGTGATACCGCCAGCCTGATTTACACAGGAGAGCCAATTATGCTGCATAGGAGAGAGTTTGCCCTTAGCAGTTTTCACTTCGATACTTGTGAAGACTGCAAGTTTTTTGCCTAGATGTTCTTCAGTGATTTCAATAGTTTTAAAACCAATAAGGTCAGAAGAACCTTTTGCTAAGCCAAATTGTACGGGTCTACCTGTTCTAAGGTCTGGAAGTTGTCCAACTTGGTTACGAAATATTCGGAGGTCTGGCATTTGCCCCAAAGCGAGTCTTATTTCTTGCTGGAGTTTTGTTTCTAAGTTGCTCATTCATAAATCTTACCCCCAATTCCATTTTTCGTTTAAGCTGTTGTCAACGGGTTTCATTGTTTTAACGCCTTTGTTCTTTAAGGCAAAATAAGCCCAACCTCTTTTGTAACCACGCCTTTCAGCTATAGCTAAAAAGTCCTGTAAGGTTTTTGCATTTTTATATTCAGTATTTCTTTGAGTTTTTTCTTCAGCATTAAGACGAACTTCTTCTCTTTTCAACTCAATTAATTCTGCTTCTTCAAATCTTATTTTGCGTCTTGCTATTTCTTTTTCAAAGCCACAACAAGGACAAACACGTTGCGGTCTATAGGTTGCAAAACAATTTTCACAAACAGTTACGGATGGAGCTTTTTGATTTTCTCTTTTTGATTTTCGCTTGGCATTTAAAGACCAATTTCTTACATCATCAATAAAACCATGATCTCTTGTACTGTTTACATGATCCAGAACTATGGCAACTTTATTTTTTTGCGGTCTGAGAATACGTCCGACTTGCTGCAAGTATAACCCTTCAGATTTCGTCGGTCTGAGAAGGATTGCACAGCCAATAATCGGTAAATCAAATCCCTCTGAGATGACATCGACTGACACAAGGACTTGGATAGATCCGTTAGATAGGTCATTAATAACCTGATCTCTATCATCATTTTTCATCTCACCTGTAATTATGCCAGCCTTAATTCCCGAATCATTAAATCTTTCGGCTACTGCTTCAGCATGAAGTATGTCACAACAGAAAGCTACTGATGGCACTCCATTAGCGTGTTTTCGCCAATGTTCTATGGTGTCTCCTTTGATGACATATTCTTTCATTCTTTCCGATAATTCATCTTTAGCAAAATCACCTGCTCTAGTTTTCAAACCATCAAGTGATACAGGTTTAGGTGCTGCAAAAACTCGGTGAGGGGATAAGTAACCTTGTTCCACAAGTTCAGGAATAGTTGGGCCAAGTATTAAGTCATCAAAAAATTCTTTAAGGCCACGACCATCAAGGCGACAAGGTGTAGCAGTAACTCCAAGACGAATTGATTTTGGATAATGGTTAAGGATTTTCTCCCAAGAACCTGCTACTGCATGATGAGCTTCATCAATAATGATTAAAGACGGTACAAAATTAGTGGTATCAAGTCTTCTAACTAAAGTCTGAACAGAGGCGATTTGTATTGGTGCATCTGTAGGTTTAAATTTGGCTGCAATAATTCCGTGGTCTACGTTAATAGCTGCGAGTTTTTTAGATGCTTGTGTTACTAACTCTCTTCGGTGGACAAGTATAAGGACGTTGTTGTTTTTCTCTACAGCACTTTTAGCAATTTGAGAGAAGACGACAGTTTTTCCTGCGCCTGTGGGCATGACTAAGAGGACTGATTTTTTCTTAATTCCAAAAGCATTGCGACAGTTTTGGATGGCCTCTTTTTGGTAAATTCTTTGTTCCATAGAGTTGCATCTTACGATAGTATGCTATATGATGAGACAAGTTTACGCAACCCTTATGAAAGGTGCTGTCCAATTAGGCAACGAAGAATATCACTCAAGGGAGGAGTATTCCAAATCTGATTTGGATGCTGCTAATAAAAGTGGTATTCATCTTCAGTATAAAAAAGAAGGCCCAAAACAAAAGCCAACAGCAGCCATGAGAATTGGCTCTGCGTTTCATGCTTTAGTGCTTGAGCCAGATATTTTTGAAACTGAGTTTATTTACAAGCCTGAAATTTTAAACGCTAGAAGTAAAGATGGTAAGGAATGGAAAGCAAGGCAAGAAGAAGCTGGTAGAACTGTTCTTAATGAAGACGACAAAGAACAGTTGCAATCAATGACAAAATCATTGCTTGCTTGTAAACCTGCTTATGAATTATTAAATGCCGATGGTATAGCAGAACAAAGTTTCTTCTGGAAAAATGAACAGACAGGACTGGATTGCAAATGTAGACCTGACTATTTATTTAAAGATGGAACAACGATTGTAGATTTAAAAACTACAACTGATGCTTCTCTAAAAGGATTTAGTAGGAGTGTTTGTAATTTTCGCTATCACGTACAAGCTGGTTTTTATCTACATGGGATAGAACAAGCTACTGGTGTAAGGCCAGATCGTTTTATTTTTGTTGCTATTGAAAAGACTGCACCTTATGGAGTTGGTGTTTATGAAGCTGACTCTGCAATGGTGAGTAATGGTTTTGAACAAGCAATGATTGATTTGAAACAGATAGCGGAGTGGAAAAATACGGAAATTTACACGGGGTACACGGAAGAAATTCAACAAATAAGTCTTCCTGCGTGGATGTCTCCTAAGAAAAACAATACTGTCCTACCTTCGATGGAAGACATCGTTTTGTTCTAATGACTTGGCACTCATCATCTTTAGGATCTTCAGTTCATCTTTTTTGGGTATGCGAAAAGCCAAATCAAAAAGGTAGAAGGGTAAGGATCACGGCACCAACGCCTGAAGAGGCAAGAAAAATTTTAGACAGGAAATTCCCTGAAGCCAAAATTTTATTTAAGAGGACACTTTAATGATGAGTGATCCACAAAGAGGTTTCACTTACTGGATAGGCAAAAATTTCCAATATTTTGCGGCTCCAATAATTGACGGCAAGACCGATTTCAAACAAAAAGCTTGCATCAAAAGGAATGAGATTCCAGACCTCACTATTAGAGATTCTCTTAAATTAGTTGAATTTAAAAAAGATGACCCATTTAAACTAACTAAAAAATGACTGATTCAGCACTTACAACAACACCTGATTTTTCTATTTATAGGAACGAAGAAACTTTTGCTTTTGGACAAAGGATGGCTAAATCATTAGCCCAAAGCGATTTAGTACCACAGGCTTATCAAGGTCAAAAAGGTTTAGCGAATTGCATAGCAGCTATTGAATTAGCAAATCGGATGAACATTAGTCCGATGATGGTTATGCAAAACATGAATTTTATTCAAGGGAAACCTAGTTGGTCAGCGCAATTTATTATTGCAACGATTACTGGTTGTGGAAGGTTTGAAGATTTTGACTATGAGATGCAAGGAGAAAAAGAAGATTTAAAAATTAGATGTACTGCTACAAGAGTCAAAGATGGCAAAGAGATTCACGGGTCTTGGGTCTCGATTGCAATGGCAAGAGCAGAGAACTGGGTGAAGAACTCTAAGTGGAAAACTATGCCAGAACATATGCTGCGTTATCGTGCAGCAAGTTTCTTTGGGAGGCAATATGTGGCAGATTTGCTGCTAGGGATACAGACTGAGGATGAAATTGTGGACATCCAACCTGTGAATGTAACCGTGCCTAACACGCCACATGAAGCTGCTATCGCACAACCTAAAGAAAAAGAGCCTCTAGTCGAAGAGGACAAACCAACGAAGAAGGAGACTGATGATGGATTCGGATTCTGAATTTCTAACTGATGTTCAACTTGCAGAACGATGGAAACTTCACCGTAAAAGTTTAATACGGTGGAGAGGACAAGGACAGGGGCCACCATTCATCAAAATTGGAGGCAAAGTGCGCTACAAGATGGCTGATGTAGAGCATTACGAAAAAGCCAACACTCAAACTACTAATTCTTAATTTTTAACCATGTCATTTAATTTCAAGCTTGCCGTTTTCCCTCAATCAAAGGAAGACCATAAAAGGATCAGAGGAGACAAATTTGATCCAAGCAAGAAGTATCCAGAATTTAGCGGGGTAGTAAATATTCCAGCTAATCAGTTGCCTGATTTGATTAAATACTTAACTCATGCGACACCAGATTATGACGACTACAACAAAGAGGAAGTTATTCCTTTAAGGGCTAGTGGCTATATGAATACTTCTAAAAAAGGAGGGAAGTATTTAGGACTAACAATCACTAGCGATTGGAAGAAGCAGAAGGAAGTTGATGAAGGGAAATCTGTTAGCGCGAATAAGGAAGTTGCTGATGCTGTTCCTGAAACAAGCAAAGAGAACTCTAACTGGTTCTAATTGTTAAGAGTTTGTGACAAGGGGTTGCATAGTGCTACCTCTTGTTGCATACTTAATACATAGGCGATTAAGCCTCTATCTTTTATCTTTTTAAAAATCGTGGACTCAACAAGAGATTATTACTTAGAACACGTTCCTGATTTAGCAGATTTGTTTGATCAATATTTAGTTCACGATGATGTCATGGTTGGACATCATTGCGGTCCACAAAAAGGAGCTAAATGCTACGACCCTAATGAAGAACCTTATTTTGGTTTTGAGGTAGAGGATCACACTATTACTTGGGAAACAGAAGGTCGTCAAAAAGAGCGAGTTCTCTTTGAGTGTCATAGAGAAAAGGTTCATGTTATTTATCTTTTTGATGATGCTGAGTACAGGGAAGACCATTACATGACGCATGAAAACTGCTTAAAGTATTTGGCTCAATTACCAAGAGGTTGGCACGCTTTCACTACTAAGGAGGACTACAAGCCATGATTCAAATTACTCCTGAACTGGTCAATATCAATTTAGAACAGGTTAATTATTTAATTGATCTTGTTTCTAAAGATATTGAAATTGAAAAAACAGCTTACGAAGAGGGTTATGAACCCTATCAAAGAGAAGGTTTAGCAACAAAACACCAATGTTGTGACCACCTTAGCAAGTCGATGCAACAACATGCTGTGATTAAACAGCTTTATGTTCTTGCTGCCTATTCGATTGAGACAGAAGCCAAAATGTATCCAGAA
>TARA_R100001463_G_scaffold51283_2_pt1 | contig 12599 bp, 12 predicted proteins | sample TARA_R100001463 | Tara Oceans TARA_R100001463 (sample SAMEA2622242) | marine metagenome | biome: marine biome (ENVO:00000447); feature: deep chlorophyll maximum layer (ENVO:xxxxxxxx); material: "saline water (ENVO:00002010), including plankton (ENVO:xxxxxxxx)" | depth 40 m
GCCATGCTCTAAAATTATGTTACGAGTTTTATCGAAGAACTCAGATTTTTGTTCGAACAACTGAACACCCATTAAAGAAAGAGACATGGTATCATTTTCAGTAGAGTCAAATTGTATGGCGTAACCCACATCCTTAAAAAACTCTTCGTTAGCACCTCTACTTCCGTGACATCCAGTCTCTTCAGCAACTGGAAAAAAAGCTTTAATCACATCAAACTTTTCCAGTAATTGTAAACATATAAAAACTCCAGCTTTATCATCACCACCTATCCCTGTAGGTAAACCATCTTCTTTTGTGTAAGCCTTAAGAGCTAATTTACTTTCACCTTGTGAGTTAGGTAAATACTCTTCCCTAACTTCCATCTCCTCAATGTCGTGTACACTGTCAGTGTGTGCAAGAACTAAAGGAAAATAATCGGAAATACCTTTTGTTACATACAGATTACCTAAATCATCTTTTTCATATTTATAACCCTTTTCTTCGAAATGACCTATAAGATATTTGATTAATCTTTCCTCTTCCCAAGTCTTAGTTGGTATTGATAATAATTCTTTTAATTTTTCTTTCATATTAAACTCTTTTAGAGTAACCCACTACTTGATAGTAATCTCTCTTACTATCACAGAAGTCAATTACTAATTGTAATAAACCTTTAAACATAAATGCACCATCTGAACGTTTTTCACATAGAATAAATAATTCGATGATTGTGGACAAAAATTCTACACTAAGATATCCACGACCATCTAGGTCCTGAAAGTCTGTTAGAGACCCTCCTACATGTTGTAGTTCGTATGTATTACGTTCTTCCTGAGACTCAAAAGGAACCATAACATCGTATAGGTCTAGATATTTCTGAACAAAATCCCTAACCATTTCTTTATTAAATTCTGCTTTCACCAGAAGGTCAACAATCCAGTGAGTATGAGATGGGGTTCTTAATTTTTTTATTGGTTCTTTATACTTCACAATAAAATCTAATTCAGGATAAGAACCTCTAAATCCCTGAAACATCGCAACTATTGTATTATCATTAAGAGTAAATTCATTTACCGACTCTACTCGTGGTCCATTTTTTATTTTATATTGTAGTCTTTCCATTATCTATATTTTACAACTTTGGGATTTAATTCCCAGTTAAACTTATACTTTGATGTGTATTTGTTGTTATTATATTTTTTACAACAACTACCACACGCTTTCTCTACTTTTGTTTTTCTTGCATAATAAACTTCTCTTTCACAATTAGGGCAAGTAGCCACCCATTTCATAAATTGAGACTTGTCAACACCAGACCCACTACTACATCTTTCACCACTACAACCAATAGACCTAGCGACTCTTTTCCATTCAGAGTCATGATTAGAGTACCCTCTATTTTTATAATCTAATCCGTGAGCAATCTCATGAAGAATGGTGTTTATAACTCTTCTTTCATTAGTTTCGTGTTGAGTCATAGGTCTAGAAAGTGTTATAACTTTTGTTCTGCCATTACAAGAACCAAATCTTCTAACAGCTTTGTCCCACTTAAATGTGTAGTCAGTGAGACCATGTTCTCTCATTAATCTAATTGCGGTATTTCTTACTTTTTCTAAATTCATACTACAAAGATAAGAAAAAAATATTAGATGGCCGAATATAAACGTGAAATTTTTCTTAAAGAATCGTGACCAGCTTTATTGAATCGCTTTTCCCAGAATCTAAGAAAGTTTTGGGGGGAAGATAATGCTTTACTGGGCAAGTTAGGTATTTTTATAGTGTCGTCAGCGGAAAAATCTTTTAGAAAATCCTCGTATGTTACAGACCAATTTTGTATTAACTGGTCTAAAACAACGTTCTTTATTTCATCTATTGGTGTTTTTTTACCGTCATAATCCCTAACTCTATCTATTGTTTCTTGTGAAAGCTCAAAGTCCTCAAAAAACTTTTCAGAACTAAAATTATTAAGTCTTTTAGCGTAGGAAAATGCCCTAGAAGTTTTTAGGAAATCTACAAATTCCTGTTTAGATTTTATATTTTTATTTCTAACTAAACCATAAACTTCAGACACACGAGCATTAAGTTCGAAACTTAAATGTAGATAAATCATGAACATTAGTTCATCCCAGTCATCAACAGAACCCATCTTATTTAACATCTGAGTTAGATTAGCCACCTGCTCAAAGTTAGGTTTCGCGGAATTACTTAGTATTCTTTTGTAAAATTCATATACATGTGTAAGTTCGTGAAATAACACAGACTCAGCATAAGGTTTTATTTCTGAATTATATAATTCTATAAAAGAACCGTTTTCATAAGAGGACTCTGGAAGATTAATTTCCATATTTATAATACCACCAACTACTAAAGGGAATGTCTTACCATCGTCGAAAGTAGCGTCCACCAAACTAATTTCACTAGTATCGAAAGAAGCAGCATCTATATAATCATCACCACTAGTTATATTTTCATCAGGGACAATATTTAATTTTAAATTTAATTGGGGTTCAGCTAAAGGAAAATCTAAAAACTTACTATTAGAACTATTCCACCCAAGAGAAACGGCTTTTTCTTGTACTTCATCACCAGTAAAAAATACCTCTTTATCTTCCGAAGATAATAACATTAATAAACCATCATTAAACATTTCAGAAAAGGTGTCAACCCAAAACTCGATTGATTTCGGGACACCTAAAGCTTCTTTTATAAGCCTTAAAGATTGTTTTTTGGTTATTACTAATTTCATGGCTAATAAATATCCATGAGTTATTGTTTTTCGACTAATTTAAATTTTTCACTAGTTTTGTTATAACTCATAGTGTAAGATTCTTTTTCTTTAATTACGTTCTTAAGAATCTGTGCGGCAATAAAATCTTCTACTTCTGATTGGATGGACCTTTTTAGTGGTCTAGCTCCAAACTTCTCATCATAACCTATAGAACATATATGGTCTACAATCGAAGGTCCGAATTTGATTTCGTAACCCTTTTCTCGTAAACGGTCATTTAAGTGAGACAACTCAATCTTAACAATTTTTTTAATACCAGTTTTATCTAAAGACTCAAAGATAATAATATCATCTAGTCTATTTAAAAATTCTGGGTTAAAAGTATTTTTTAAAGATTTAGATATAATAGCCCTAACTCTTTCTTTGTCAGTTTGTTGTGAAGCTTTGGTTGTAAAACCTAAACCACTACCAAAATCCTGAGAGTTTTTAACACCGATATTAGAAGTCATCATTATAAGAGTGTTTTTAAAATTTATCCTTCTTCCCGAAGCATCGGTAACATAACCATCATCTAATATCTGTAAAAGAATGTTAAAAATTTCTCTATGACCTTTTTCTATCTCATCAAATAAAATAAGAGAGTAAGGATTTTGTCTTACCTTTTCTGTAAATTGTCCACCTTCATTATAACCCACATAACCTGGAGGTGAACCAATTAATCTTGAAACTGAGTGTTTTTCTTGGTATTCTGACATATCCACTCTAATCATAGACTCTTCAGAACCAAACATTAGTTGAGCTAATTTTTTTGCCAAGTGGGTCTTCCCAACTCCCGTAGGTCCCAGACATATAAATGAACCAATAGGTTTATCTAACTCCTTAATACCTACAGAATTTCTCCTAACAGCTTTAACAATAGAATCAATAGCAACATCCTGACCAATAACTGTTTTCTTAAGTTGTTTATCTAAATTTAACAAATTCTTTTTTTCGTTTTGATTCATTCTACTTAAAGGTATCTTAGTTATTTTAGAAACTACCGCCATTACATCCTCTACCGTGATAGGTATCTTATTTTTAGCTTGACGAACCTCCCAACCCTTTGTTAAGTCATCTAATTTTTTTGTTAATTTTCTTTCACTATCACGAATAGCTGCAGCTTTTTCATACATTTGTGATTTAACAACTACAATTTTCTCATCCTTTAATTCAGAAATTTGAGATTTTAGAGTCTCGATACTTTTTGGTGTTTTAATCTCTATCTGTACCATAGAACCAACCTCATCCATAACATCAATAGCTTTATCAGGAAAAGCACGGTCACTAATATATCTATCTGCAAGACGAACACATAACTCTACACATTCATCATTATAAGTTACATTGTGGTGGTCCTCGTACACATGTTTTATATTCTTAAGAATCTCAATTGTTTCTTTGGTATTAGGTGGGTCGATTGTTACTTTTTGAAATCTTCTCTCCAAAGCACCATCCTTTTCAATCTTTTCTCTATACTCATCCAAAGTTGTCGCTCCTATACATTGTACGTCCCCTCTCGCTAAAGGTGGTTTAAATATGTTTGCAGCATCTAAATTACCCGCGGAATTACCAGTACCAACTACAGTATGTATTTCATCTATAAAAATTATAACATCATTATTTTCTCTTAACTCATCTATAATTGCTTTCATCCTCTCCTCAAACTGACCTCGGTACTTGGTGCCAGCTACCAATGAAGATAATTCTAATAAAACAATTCTTTTATTTAAAAGAGTTCTAGGACAGTCCCCTAGATGTATCTTGGTTGCTAACATTTCGACAACCGATGTTTTTCCAGCTCCAGGTTCCCCTATGAGTACAGGGTTATTTTTCTTTCTTCTTGCAAGTATCTGTATAATACGTTTAACTTCATCTTCTCTACCTATTACTGGGTCTAACTTACCTGAAGCTGCCAGAGAAGTTAAATCCCTTGAAAAATTATCTAATATAGGTGTTCTACTATCTGTAGAAATTGGTTTTTTTGTTTCATCACCACTAAGTTCTTCCATGTCGGAATCAGCACTAAATTCTATCATATCTTTTTTTATTTAAATTTAATATATTTCTTTTAATAATCAACCACTGACAAAATGACATACATAATGTCAGGTTTGACATTTGATTTATTATTTATTACCATTGGTATAGTAATTGTACTACAAAACTAATGAAAATAATTTCATAAACAAATAAAAAAAAAGAAAATTAAAAAAAATGGCAAAAGTAATTGGAATTGACTTAGGAACGACAAATTCGTGTGTTTCTGTGGTAGAGGGTGGAAACCCTGAAATAATAGTAAACTCAGAAGGCAAAAGAACCACACCTTCAATAGTGTCCTTTAAAGAAGGGGACCGTAGTGTTGGGGACCCAGCAAAAAGACAAGCAGTAACTAACCCAACAAATACAGTATATTCTGTAAAAAGATTCATAGGTAGTAAATTTAGTGAAATTAGTAAAGAAGCTAAAAAAATGCCTTACTCGGTAATTAAGGGCACAAAAGACATGGTAACCATAAAAGTAAGTGATAAAACTTACGTGCCACAAGAAATTTCAGCTGTGGTATTACAAAATTTAAAAAAGACAGCGGAAGATTATCTTGGAGAAAAAGTGACTGAAGCTGTAATCACAGTACCGGCTTACTTTAATGACGAACAAAGAAATGCAACAAAAGAAGCTGGAGAAATAGCTGGACTTAAAGTTTTAAGAATTATAAATGAACCTACTGCGGCAGCTTTAGCATATGGTATGGATAAAAAGAATAAAGATATGACTGTCGCGGTATACGACCTTGGGGGTGGTACATTCGATGTGTCTATTTTGGAACTAGGGGACGGTGTATTTGAAGTAAAATCAACAAATGGGGACACACACTTAGGTGGTGATAATTTTGACGAAAAAATTATCGAGTGGTTACTAGACGAATTTAAGGCAGAAAATAATATGGACCTATCAACCGATGCCTCAGCTTTACAAAGACTAAGAGAAGCAGCAGAAAAAGCAAAGGTAGAACTATCCAATTCAACAACAACAGAGATTAATCTACCTTACATCACCGCGGATAGTAGTGGACCTAAACATTTAGTACGTAATTTGTCTAGAGCAAAATTTGAGTCGATGGTGGAGGATTTGGTAAAGAAAAGTTTAACTCCTTGTAGAAAAGCTCTTAAAGATGCGGGATTAAAAGCTAATGACATAGATGAGATACTTTTAGTGGGTGGGTCAACGAGGATACCAGCAGTACAAGAAGCTGTAGAAAAATTATTTAAGAAAAAACCATCCAAAGGAGTTAACCCAGATGAGGTTGTTGCTATGGGAGCAGCCATACAAGGTGGAGTACTTGCTGGGGATGTTAATGACGTTTTATTGTTAGATGTTACACCACTTTCTTTAGGGATTGAAACTATGGGTCAAGTTATGACAAAACTTATAGATGCGAATACCACTATACCAACTTCTAAAAGTCAGGTATTCTCTACCGCGATTGATAACCAACCCGCTGTTGATATTCATGTGTTACAAGGAGAAAGACCTATGGCTGGAGATAACAGAACCCTAGGTAAGTTCCAATTAACAGATATACCACCAGCACCAAGAGGGATACCACAAGTAGAAGTTACTTTTGATATTGACGCTAATGGTATTATTGATGTAAAAGCTGTGGACAAGGGAACTGGTAAACAACAAAATATTAAAATAGAGTCCGGAAGTAGTCTATCGGATGATGAAATAGATAGAATGAAAAAGGAAGCTGAGATGAACGCTAAAGAAGATAGTGAAAAACTAGATAGAATAAATAAGTTAAATTCAGCAGACGCACTAATATTCCAAACAGAAAAACAAATAAAAGAGTTTGGGGATAAATTAGATGATAACGATAAATCACGTCTAGAAAATAATATTAAGGAGTTAAGAGAGGTAATGGAGTCGGAAGATATTGAAGGTGTAGAGGACCTAACAGAAAAGTTAAATGGTACTTGGCAAGAAATCAGTACTAAGTTATACGAACAAACAGAATCTGAAGATACAACCCAAACAGAAACCCCTAATGAAGACACAACAGATGTGGAGTTTGAAGAAGTAAAAGAAGAGGTAAAATAAATTTAATGGATTTTGGGAAGGAAAGTTAAAAAATAATATTTCCTTTCCAAAATCAATATTTTATAATTAAATAAAAAATATTATGATGAAAATATACACAAGTCCTACATGTCATTATTGTAACAGACTTAAAACAGTTTTAAAAGAAAAAAATGTACAGTACGAAGAGATTGTAGCTTCAGAAAATGAAGAAGAATGGAATGAAATAACTAGGATAGCGGGTATTGGAATGACACCAGCAATAATTTTCCAAAATGAAATATGGTTACCTAATAGAGACTTTAGAACACCGGAAGAGTTAATACAAAGAGTAGAGCACTTTACAAAGAACCCTATGAGACATTTAAGTCTTGAGGAGAGATTAGACCAGACGCATAATACAGTAAAAAATCTAACCTTACTATTGAATCAAATGAGTCAAACCATTCAGACACTAAATAATAAAGTACCTAATCCAGTACCACAATCACAACAACCGGCACCACAACAATAATATGGCTATAAAATCGGAAAAAATAAAAGGTAAGTTTATTGTAAATGAATATGATTCATCAAATTTAAAAACCACAGAATATAACACTGAAACAAGTGAACTAATTGTGGAGTTTAAGAAGGGTGGGAAATATTCGTATGATAAGGTACCTATTTCTATTTTTACAAAAATGAGATTAGCGGAAAGTCAAGGTTCTTATTTTTCTAAAAATATTTCTAAAAATTATAAATATAAAAAATTGTCATAGATAACTTATTCGTATATTTATTGTATATGAAGAGTGATAATAAAAAAATAGTAAAGAGTTTTAAAGTACAAGAAGTACTAAACCCTGATATTTGGGAAGAATACGGTGAATCGTATAAAATGAATCCAGAAATCAGGGATTCTTTATTAAAGATAGTAGAAGACTATTTAGATTTTGTTGATATTGATGTTGATGTGGATGACATAACCCTTACAGGTTCCTTATCTAATTACAACTGGTCTGATTTTTCGGACGTAGATTTACATATTCTTATAGACACACCTAAAGAAAAAAATTCACTTTTAAAGAAATACTTAGATAGTAGAAGAATTATATGGAATTCTTTACGAGATGTAAAAGTAAAAGATTTTGATGTTGAGGTCTACGTACAGGATACTAATGAACCCCACTTTGCTAGTGGAGTTTATTCTGTAATGTACGATGATTGGTTATCAGAACCAAACTATACAGAGTTTAATCTAGAACCAGAAAAAATATTAAAGAAATCCCAGTTATGGATGGAAAAAATAGATAAGATAGAAGATGATGCAAAACGAAAAGAACCACAAGTGGTACTGGATGACATACAAACATTAAAGGATAAATTAAAAACATATAGAGGAACGGGGTTAAAGGATGAAGGAGAGTACTCATATGAGAATTTAACGTTTAAATTTTTACGTAGAAATGGGTATATAGGTAAATTACATGATATAAAAAATAAATTAATAGATAAAACTCTTACTGTCGAAGAAAAAGTTTTCGATATTTAGATATATTTATAATAAAATAATTAATTAATTATGGCAGGAGGAAACTATGGAGGAATGTCCACACCAACCACCCCAGTAGGAGGTGGCGACTTGTTAGCTGGTAAAACTACTACTTACAAGGATTATTTATGCACAACCATAGTTGCATCAGGAACTTCCGCTACATTTGGATATAAAGGGGTTAGTTACGCTATTGGGGGTATTGGTGAACAAATAGATATGGTTGTTTCACCTGCTGACCTAACCGCAGTAAGTAACGTATATTTTTTATGTTATAAATGTAGTTGTGATGGACCAATGACAGGTAACACAGATTCCAATGTGTCATCCGCATATAATAACTCATTCTATTCTGGAAGGACACCTATACAACAGGTTACCTTTTTAGGTATGGGAGGAAATCAGAATTAAAATAAAAAAATTTAAAAAATAAATTAAAATGGGAAGACTAAAACCTATAGGTAGTGAAAAATTAAAAGGGCAAGATAAGATTAATAGAATCATGGAAATTGCTCGTTACAATGAAGTAACAAAAAATGTTGAGAATCACGTACAAACCAACTCCTTTAGTCAAAAGGGAGCTGATGGAAACGTATACGCAATTATTCAGGAACGTGATGGATACTACTTAAAATGTGGTATTAATGAATCAGAATTAGACTATGTTAGTGGTATGATGAACAAAAAAAGAGATAGGTTTAAGAGTTACGGTGCAGCCCTTAAAAGAATGAATCTAATCTTTAAACCAATTAACGAAGAATATAATGAAGGTAAAGGTCATAGTATGTATGACGAAATGGAAGAACAAGAAAAATTTGTTTTAAATGTGCCTAATGAAGATGGTGACGAAGAAATGGATATGGGTGATGATATGGGTAGTGAAGAATTAGATATGGATGTTGATATGGATGTTGATATGGAAGATGAGTCTGGGGATGAAGAATTAGATATGGATGTTGATGTGGAAACAGATGAAGAAGGTGGTGAAGAAGATATGGAAGGATTCATGAAACCAATTCAAAAGTTAACAGGAAAATTAGGACAAAAATTAAGAGATGTTGAAGAAGAGTTAGGTAGTGCTGATATTAAGTACGTATTAAATTCGGTAATTTCTGCAGTAGACTTAGACAATTTAGATGAGGACGACAGAGAAGACATACTAGATAGATTCGAAGAGGATGAGACAGCGTATGGTGATGAGGAAGTTGTAGATGATATTGATATGGGTGACGAAGATATGGGTGACGAAGAAGAATTAGATATGGATATGGATGTAGAAATGGGTGATGATGAAATAGAAGACGAAGAAGAATTAGCTATGGAATCATTAAAGAATAGGGTTTCTAATTTACTAGAATCTTACATAGAGAAAAAAAAAGTAGTTAAAAAAGAAATAACTCCCCAGGATTACATTAAAAACACCCTAAACCAGATAGAGGGTAAAAAAAAAATAAAGGAACACTATAAAACTATTGACCAGGAATTAGGAACTAAAAAATTCTTAAAAGAAAATAAAGAATTTAAATTTGCCGGAACTAGTAAAAGTAACATAGTGTTAAAATCCAAAAAAGAACAAGTTTTAATAAATAAAAAAGGTTTCGTTATTGAAAAATAATGAAATTATTATTTATAAATGAGTTAGGACCTAACTATAAAAACGAAAATACATACGAATTTATATTTGGGGAAAATATAGAAGAAATTTGGGGTGATGATTGGGATGCAAAACCATCACATGGTAAACCAGGACCACCCGAAATACAATATATAGAAAGTGTGGGTGTACTTAAAACTGATAAAATAATATTAGATTTAGTACAAAATTCTGATTATTTCGGGATGGAACACGCTTTAGACGGGGTAATAGCTTTAGGTTGGGAAACCTATGAGGACTCTTACACTGATGGGGATGAAGAGAGACTGGTATTTCATTTTACCGACTCACTTCAGAAAGTTAAAGATAAATTATATGCTAGAGATATAATATTAAAATTTGATAAAATTTTAACAAATGCCACAAACTAGAAAAAAACTAATCAGTAAATTAATAAATGAAGGGTTCACACATAGGACCCTATCTTTGTTTTCAGACGAACAACTAAAACATTTAAGTAAAAAATTATTTAAAGAACAGGTAACCGATAAAGAAATAAAAGACAAAGAAAAAGAATTAGCGGGTTTATATATAGCAAAAGCAGCAGAGCTAGAAGAGGATGAAACAGAGGAGGAGTTAGATATAGAAACTGATGAGACTGGTAATCCGGATGTTGAGATAGATGGTACACCACTTTTAAGAGAAAAAGAAATAGAAGAAAAATTTGCGAGTAAAGCACAACAAAAATATCTTTACGCTATAAATCCCGCAGCAGCTGAAAAATTAGCTTCTAAGATGACTAAAAAGGATTATGAAGATTTACCAGAAAAAGTAAATGAAGAAGAAATGTTAGAACAGTGGGTAACATCTTTAGTTGAAAAACACAATAGACCAGAAATAAGTAAGAAAAATTTCATTAAAACAATTAAAGAAAATTTAACTAAACCTATAATAGGTACTGAAGCACAAAACGATTCCTTTAAGACAGTAGTGGAAATTGGTGAAGAGATGGAACCAGTTATGATGGTAAATATAGATGGTTTTGACGGTGACGGACATTTAAATGGTTATTTAAAAAGTGACCAAAGTGACGATGTTATAGAATTAAATATTTGTCCTGCAGGTGACATCAAATTAAATGGTATGAATGTTGGTGAAACTGAACTCGTAGAAACTGATAGAGATAATCAGGGGGAGTATATTGGAGCACCTGAAGCCACGACAGCACCGGTAAAAACTCCAACCATCGCACCAACAAAACCAGGAGAGAAAAAAAGAAGAGGTCCGTTTGAAAGGCCAAAAACAAAACCAAAACCTAAAGCCAAAGGAAATGACTCTCCATTACCAGATTGGTTAAAATCAACTAATTTGGGTAAAGCATTAACACAACATGGCTAAGAAAAAATTAAATGAGGCACCCCCTATTGATTATGGTGCGGGTAGAGAAAGAATGTCACCAGACATCGAAAGAAAATTAGGGTCCCAAGACCACCCACTCGGTGGACATCAAGCATTTCCAGATGTAGACAAAGACGGTATTCCCGATAATTTTGAAGAATTAATAGCATCCCAAAGATTCCAAGACGTTGTACAAAAAGTAAAAGATGCGACAGGGGTAGAAAACATTGACCCACAAACTTTTATGTCTTTACAACCAATGTTAATGCAAGCAGCAAGAAGAGTTATGGAAATAGAATCCCAAAACAGAGAAACTCTAGAAAATTTAGCTGTAGAGTTAGTGGTGGGTGAAATGGGTATACCAGAAGGAGATTTACAATTTGACGCAAAACTCGAAAAACCTAATACTTCGGGAATGCAAATGAAACCTCAAAAAAAGAAGAAAAAAGAACCAGAATTCCCTAACTTTGAAATGGAAGATGAAGCGGCAAAAAGACTCCAGAAATTAGATTTAGAAAAACAAAAAAGAAGGTTTATAAATTCCTTGATACAAGGGTCAGCAAAAAAAGCACACTATATGTACCATTTAGTTAATGAAAAACTAAATGATATTAATCCAGATTTAGTCGGTTTGTACTCTATAGTAATGTCAGTAAATGACTTACTTTATTGGGTGATGCCAGATATGGAAGGTATGATGGGTGGAGGAGGAGCAGAATCTGCAATGGCTGGAAAAGAAGAACTAGACTTGGAAACAGACCCCCCAACAATTAAAGCAACAGGACTCATGTTCCCTATTTTAGTTCATGAATTATATAAAGGGGTTATGGAATATATATCAGCTCATGGTTTACCTTCAGACCCAGAAATGGCAGATGAGGTAATTGGAATGGAAGATACATTACCAGCAGAAGTATGGGACTTAAGATTAGGACCAATAATCTGGGAAAAATTTTTAGAAGTTTATCCAGATAACTTTTTTGATATGGAGGAACAAAAAAGAATTAAAAACTACTTCTATTTTAAATTTGTAAGTTTGGAAGCTGAAGAATTCCTTAAATTAGCTAAAGAGATATTATCTGGTAGCCAAAAAGGTAAAGACCAAGTTAAGAAAATGGTCGATGATATTGTCAAACAGTTAAAACAAGAAGACTATGAGGACGTTTCCGGTGAAACTCCTACACCGATAGACGATACACCACCAAGTCCGGAAGTAGAAGAATTAGATATGGACACCATTTTAGACAAA
>TARA_R100001463_G_scaffold51283_1_pt1 | contig 12592 bp, 15 predicted proteins | sample TARA_R100001463 | Tara Oceans TARA_R100001463 (sample SAMEA2622242) | marine metagenome | biome: marine biome (ENVO:00000447); feature: deep chlorophyll maximum layer (ENVO:xxxxxxxx); material: "saline water (ENVO:00002010), including plankton (ENVO:xxxxxxxx)" | depth 40 m
GCAGAAGCAGGTAGAGATTATATTATAGAGAGATTAAAAAAAATAGGGTGTATTATTGGTGATAATGGTTCTGATGAGTCTACAAAAATATTACTAGATGCTAAAGGAAAAAACGTGGGGAAAAAATCAAAAGACGGAAAAGACTTAACAGGGACTAGTGGTCCAGTATACGGAGAAGACGGTAGTCCAGAGGATAAGTCAGACATGAAATATGAAGAATCTAAATTCTTCATACCAACATTTCAATTTTTAATCAACACTCAAGAAGTACAACCAGCGGAAGAAACAGAAGACGTGTTAATATACGCTCCTAATCTATACGTCAATATGGTTAAAAAAGGTAGAGGTGGTTGGAGACCTAACATAGATTTTACTATACCAGGTATTAGATGGAACCCATTAGCGGGTATATTTAAATTTGTAAAAGCATTAGGCAGATTAAAACCCCAAAAATGTAACGACTTTAGAAGAAGTTTTAAAACGGTAATGGACCAAGGAATGTAATTTACTTATTCTTAGATTTAGAACTACACCTAACAACACCGTACATTTTACCACTTTCTTTAATCACCAAACCAAATCCAAAGTATTGGTTATCACACAATAACATTTCCATGTGATGCTTTGAAGATACATAAATATCAAAGTACGCATCTGCAATTATTTTATTTAAATCACCATCTTCCACTGTAAGGTGTGAAAAAGTTAATGCCATATAACCAGCAATATTTTCCTTCATATCAACCCCGAACTTCTTTAACTTGTCATGTTTAAATGTTGAGTTAGATAATTTTTTAGCATATATCTCAGATATTTTAGTTAACCATTTAGATTCTTTTACAGGACCTTTACCATAATCAGCTCTAAACTCATTTAAAGACTCTAAAAGGTAAGATTCTACTTTTCTTTCATCTACATTATCTACAAAGTATGAATTGGTAAGTGAAAAAGATTTATTATCTTTAGGTAATAATTTTTGTATATCATTAGTTCCACATTCGTGAGTCCATATGTCGGAGTATAATGGATACTCGATACAAGGTATTTTTTGACTGTAAGAAACCAAAGAAACTAAACTAAGAAGGGTTATTAATATTTTTTTCATACTACAAAGATAATAAATTTAAATTAAACGACCAAATGAATTGTATTATATTATACGTCATATTTTAATCTAGGTTACCCATATTTATAATATATGGAAAAGAATATTATATCAGAAATTAATAGAGTTAAAGAAATTATGGGCCTAGAAGTTTTATTGGAACAATCTAGAAATGTAGTAAGAACTTTACCGGACGTGGATGTATTAGTTGGTAATAGTATGACGCCTATTACATTCCCAGATAATATAGTACTACCTATAGCAAAAGGTAATGAAGGTGTCACTGACGCTTCAAAAATTACATTTCAAAATCTGTTACCTGATTTAAAAGACTTTATTATAAAATTAAAAAAGAATTTAGCTGTAGATTACACACCAGAAAGTATATCTATTGATTCAGGAGCCTCACCAACCCCAGCTAACAGAGCAGTCCCCAAAGGATATTCCCAAGCACAAGTAGATTTTTCATATGGGAATGAAGAACCAGACAATAAAATATTAGCTAGAAAACGAGGGGAAGTAATTTTAGAATTACTAAATAAATTTATCCCTAGAAAATGGAGTGGAAAGTATAGTAATCTTGACCAAGATAAAGTTAATAAAAACTGGGAAGAATTATCGGCACTAGTAAAAGCCAATCCACAAACAAACTCTACAAAATTTGTGGCGATAAATGTAGTGGGGACCAAAAAAGTAAAAGGTCGTGCAATTTATGGTTGTGGAAAAAAATTAAATGTGTCTGGTGAACAAGGTGATAAAAATAATAATTGGATTGCAACTTTAAAACCACAAGAGAAATCAGAAGTAAAATTAGATAAAGAAGGAAATTTAAATCTAGGAAAATATACTGAAGGTAAAATAACTTTGCAGTTTGACCCAAAAGTGGTTCCTGACGCTTTTAAAGTTACTTATGATGGTAAGGTAAGTTATGTTCCTTTTACAAGTAACAATCCAGAAATAATGGACGAACCATTTGTAGTAGCTCCAACTGGAGAAACAGATAAAGAAGGTAATGAAACTAAAGTGAGGATTGACTTAAGCTCACTTAGAAAAGAAGTAGAAAATCATGCAGTTGCTCAACAAGAAATTGAAGAAATCGAAAAAAGATTAATAAGTACCGTATCTCAAGAGGTTAAAGATGAATTACAAAAGCTTAGAAGTCAGTATGGTAAAAAGATTAATAAACCTTGGAATGTTTTTCAGTTTTGTAGGTTGAAGGATATTGAGGGGGAAGTATATGGGATGACTAATAGAGAATGGTTTAAAAAGTATTTTGGATGGGGTGATGCAATAACTAACTATGCATATAAAAAAGCTAATGAATTAGGTTTTGATATAGAATGTGGTGAGTATAATCAATGGAAAGACGTGAGGGGTGAAGTTATGGGAAAAATATCCAGTAATAAATTCTTTAAAAAAGCCCAAAAAAGTAAATTAATTAGTTATAATAAAGAAAAAAACGTTTATGAGTTAGACGAGGAAAAAATTAAAGAATTAGGTGGTGGTTCATATAACCAACAACTCAATAGAGCAGCTCAGGATGCTAGCGACCCTGAAATTAAAAAATTACTTTTACAGGGGGTGGTTGGAAAACCTCAGAGTGTAACAATAAACAAAGTTTATGGTAAACCTAATGTAAAAATAGAAGCTATAGCACCACTAGGTGGTACTTACTACACAATAGGTTTAAAATGTGAAAGTGAGGATAAAACAAGTTAATATCTAACATTTAAAGTAGAAACACCAGAACCCAAATATAATTTATTATTATCCCAGGAACAGTAAAAAGTACCTAGTTTTGTAGAAACAGAAATAGACTTAGCTTTGATATCTAACAATATACGGTTATGGGTTGGACTCTCAACCCACTGACGCACAATTTTTCTAGCCTTATCATCTATATTAACACATGGACCAGTTAATAAAACACACTCACCCATATAGATTCCATTTTCTCTTACTCTATCTTCATACGATTTTCCATTTTGTTCGTGTTCTACCACACCATTATCAAACTGGTATTTAGTATGAAACTCAGTAATTTTATAAAGTTCAGAGTCCCAAGGCAGTTTACTTAAACCATTCTTAATTCTATGTTCGTTAACATACTTAACAACTAACAAGTCTAACTCTTTTAATTCAGATGAAGTCAAAAAATTATAATTAGCTATTTTAATACTATCTATAGCATGTTCTTTATTGTTACAATCATACTCAAAATAAGTTAACTCACCATTAACCATTAAACCAACCTCACACGTTTGTGAGTAAGTACCTAACCCTAGTAAAAATAGTAATGTAGTTATTATTGTTTTCATACTACAAAGATAATAAATTTAAATGACTTAAACAACTAAAAGTCTATTTATTATTAATTAAACTATTGTTAGTTTTAAAAAAAAATAATTATGGATATTACAACCGCAAAACAATTTGATGAAATAATCAATAATATAGATAAAAAAGCAGTGCTAGTAGATTTCTGGGCTGAATGGTGTGGACCCTGTAGGATGTTAACACCAACAATAACACAACTATCTAAAGAATTTCCTGGTAACGTATACAAACTTAATGTAGATATGGTTAGAGAGGTTGCTGGTAGATATGGTATAAGGGGTATTCCTAGTGTTAAAATATTTAAGGGCGGAGACGTTCAAGAAACTTTACAGGGAGTCCAACCACCTAATGTTTATAGTGATAAGTTAAAATACTATATGAGTTAATTAACTCATTTCTTCACCACCTTTATTTAAAGCAGCAATAGTATAGTGGTATTCCATAGTTTTACAAACTAATTCATCTATTCTTTCGTCACTAGTAGTGGGTGTCCATTTAGGTCCATCAACACCAGTACGCCATACACCAGTAAATGGTTCAGGATTAACAGTGACTTCTTGATTACCCCCATTTATATTTATTATAGCCATTTCATTTGTAGGTTTATTTGACAATTCTTTAGTTTCTTGATTAAAATAGTAACTATTTGGGTGATTTTCACTTAAAATACACTCTAAAATGTGATTTTTTACAGTTTTAGGTAAATTAACCATTAAACCATCTACACGGTTATCTTCACTATCCCACCAAGACAGTTCCCTAGTATTAAGTTCATAATACACACCAATCTTTTGGTGAGTTTTCTTATTTATGACGTATATAAGAATTCCTTTATTAGAATAACTGTAAAAAGTTTCTGGGTTATGTGAAGAGGTACACCATTTAGTAGATGCACCATATTTCCTACTTGAGATAATATTAAGGGGTTTTAAAATTAAATATTCATCATCAAATAAAATCTCCTGGTGTGGGCTAGTACTGTTATTCAATAGTTCTAACTCTCTCTTATATGTAACATCTACAATCTCACCTAGACTAGAGTAGTCTTGTATATCATTCCTTTTTATTAATTTTTTATTTAACAAATTATTAAATTTATGTAGAGAATTTACAGCCTCTAAACCACCCACTAACTCCACCAAGTAGTTAAGCATTACTCTTGCGATTGCTGGTAAGTGGTCTGTATTAACTTCTAGATTATCTGTGTAATCACCATATTCATGAGGTGGAATAGACTTTAGTTCATTTAGTAAGATAGGTATAAACTTACCTGTTTTAGATGGGTCTAATAATCTTAGTAAATCTAAAATAGATACATTATATTCTTTGTTTTGTTCCTTAATTTTTTTTAATCCCATAGCTTTTTATTTAAAAATAGGACAAATTTAAGTTAAAATCAACACAGATTTGTCGTAGACACATAACCATATAGCTGGATTTTTACCATATTTTGGCTCCAAAACACTATTTTTTTTAAAAATATTGACTTTTGGGTTTTTAGCGGTACATATTAACAAGACTTACTAAAATGGGTATCCAAAATAACTAAGTCATCTCTTGAGTTACCGGAACTAAAGAGATATAAACTGAAAAAAAAATTAATAATATGGATTCAGTAATTAAGTACATCACAGGATTTTTCGGTGGATTAGGGTCAATTTTAATGGCAGTAATTCCAGTATCTATTCTTTGGTTTGTATTAACAGGCGGTGCTATTTTTAACATGGATGTGGTAGGTAACCTTACTGCTCTTATCAACTCTCTAGGTAATGGAGGTTTTGTTGGTCTAGTAGTATTAGTGTTGTTAGCATCATTTTTCACTAGTAAAAAGTAAATAAGTGAAGAGAAGAGATGAAGACTTTCCAACATCTCGTAAAAAATAACTAGAAAGTATAAAAGTTAAAAGAAAATTATAAAATGAAAAAATTATTTTTAACATCCGCTATAGCATTATCAACATTATTTGCTTCAGCTCAAAACTTTATGGTTGTATCGACTTATGACGGTGACCAAGAAGAAACTGTGGACATGTTAACTCAAAACATTGGTTTTGGTTACGCTGTTAACGAAACATGGACTTTGGGTTTAATTCAAAATGGTGAAGACGCTGAAGGTGAAACTATTTATGACTTATGGGCAAGATACAATATGAAAAATGATTTGTATGTTTCCTTACAGGCACCACAAGAAGAAATGATGGACAACTTAACAGTTGGACTTGGTTATTCTTTCAATGTTTGGAAAGGTCTTAATATCGAACCAAGATATAGTATGGGATTAAAAGAAGACGAAGCTGGTGAGAGAGAGGGAACTTTCAATCTAGGTTTCTCATATAAGTTCTAAGTAATTAGAAAATATATCAATAAAAAAAGCTCTGTTAATTCAGAGCTTTTTTATTGCTTACTTTTTTGTCGAATAATTTAACTACTTTGGTGTGAGCGTAATTCCATCTCTCTCTAACCTCTTTATATTTATGTTTATCCTGTGACCTCATCTTTTTTAATTGAGCATCAAATTCCTCATTAAGTCCTTTTTTGTTAATATCATCATGTATTTCGTACCACAAATCTTCGTAATGTCCCATAGTTAGTTTTATTATATTATAATTTATTGCCTCGTTTAACCCAGTAATAACTTTTACCCATACTCCAGTAAGCGTCCTCAGCCAACCCTTTCTGCTTTAATTTACCAATAGCAACATACTTACTTTGGTCACCCATAGAAACCCCAACCAGTTTATATATTTTTAATTTTTCTTTCATATGGCAAATATACAAAAATAAATAGATTGACCGAATAAATAGTAACGTATATTTATATAAAAAAAGTAAATATGGCTAAAAAAATTAAATTAACAGAAAAAACCCTAACTAGAATGATAAAAAATATTCTAGAACAAGAGTTGGATGATGAAACAATCATAGATATTGAAAATGAAGAACTACCACAAGAAGTAGATTTAACAGATATCGAAAGTGAGTTAGAACAAATACTCTCACCTGAAGAAATTTTAGGTTTAATGGAAGAACAAATCAGACAACTACAAGATAGGGTACAATATGTGGAAGAACTGAATGCTGATGTTCTAGAATTTACTTCGTTTTTAATGTCAGACTTAGAAAGGTCACCTGAATTAGATTTAAAAAAATCAAAACAAAAATTAAGAGCTTTAGAAACTAGAGCGGGAAGAGAAATTTTTTGGTTAAAATCTAGAAGACTTTAAGGTTTTTCACAGATTACATAATATTTAATCAAAAAGATTTAGTATTATGCATTTAGAATTACACAGTTATTTTATTAACGAAGAAAGAGAAACTATAGAAGTAGAATTTACTATTATAGACGAAGAAACAGAGACAACTAAAAATTTAGAAATATTAGTGGAAGACTTAGAAGAAGTTTGTGACTTATTTGAAGAGTTAAGTTGGTATGATGATGAGGGGGACGATTACGGTGCTCACGTCATAAATCGTACTATTAACACACCAGGATTAACCGAAGGATTACATATATACGTTAATCAAAATCTAGAATTATTAAAATAATATTAAAGGTGGGCAATTAGTCTACCTTTCTTATATTTATATTATATAATAATGTAAGTATGGCTCAAACACTAAAAGAAGAACTTAATAGGGTTAAAGAAATTATGTTCCCCAACGCTCGTATAGAAGAGGGGAAGCATGAGAGTTCTTATATGGCAAAGTCTCAGTTATATAATATAGCCAATAAATCACAAAGTATGTTTCATAGATTAGAGGATGGTGAAGAATTATCCGATTGGATGGAGTCTAAAATAGCACAAATGTCAGATAATTTAGATAGTGTTGTTAATGCTTTTGATTATGATGAACATGAAGAAAAGATGACCTGTAGTAAGTGTGGTAAATGTCATGAAGGGGATTGTGAAGTCATTAGTTTGGAGGAAGATATTATGTATGGTATGCAAGGTGGTTATCCTGATACCTCCGACACACAACCAGGATATGACTTTGATAGTAAAGGTCCCTTAGGTTCAGAACCAGAACTAGAAGATGAAGGTTTTACAGAGCCAGAAACAAACTACTCTAAAGTACAAAAAGGTTATAACTTTAATAGTGATGGTCCAGAAGATAGTTATATGGACGCATCTGATGAATATAATATGGAATTAGGTTATGAGTTGGGTGAACAGGATGATGGTACAGGCACTGGAGAATCAGATGATGGTGCAGGTGCAGGGACAGCATCGGTAGGTGTTTGGGACTCTGGAATTGCGAGAGGGATAGCAAATCAATTAGCAAACACTAAATGGTCGGACTCCTACCAACCCAGTAGAGGTAAAGCAAACCCTATGTGGTAAAAAATAGTAATATGAACAAAAAACTAATAGTAGAAATAAATAGATTAAACACAATTATGGGTACCCCATTATTGATGGAACAAGCTACCTTTACAAAAGGATTAAGGGCCTTATTGGGGATTGCAGATGATGCAGCTAGAGTTACCTTAAAATGGGATGACCTAATCAATAAATTTCCAAACTCTACAATAGCAACAGAGGGTTTTGTTAATAGAATCAGAAATATAATCCCTAAAAGTGTTAAAGGTATTGAAAAACAAAAAGCTTGGTTAGCTAAAACTATAGGTGATGTAGCACAAGGAAAATCCATAAATAAAACACAAGGTAAGGTTTTAGTTCAAATGGCTCTAGAGGATAAAGCTATTAGAAAAATGTATATGGAAGAATTAGTTGAGATATCTAATATGATGGGTAAATCACTAACTGAAATATTTGAAAATCCATCACTTACAGACGATTTTCAAAAATTCATATCAACTACCAACAAATTAAGTGCTCCAGACAACTTTCGTGAACTTATTTCAAAAATGATACCAGAATTAGGAGACGTTGGTCTAAAAAAACCAAAAAATATTTTAAATCTTGGTTTTAAAAAGGGTTGGTGGCCTAGATTTACTGGTGCTGCTAAGACAGTTGAAGATGCTAGAAATATTGTATTAAGAAACATATTAAAAAAACAAGTTGGGCAAAATGGAACCTATTGGGAAGTGTATGACGCTTTATTTAGAATAGTAGATGTTGATAGTGCCAACAAAATAGTAAAAAAGGGAGGTACCTATAACAACTTTAATGAGTTTGCTAGTTCTATACTTCAGTCATTAGAAAAAAATATACCGTTAGGGGAAACTCAGTTAAAAACATTACAACAAGTAATGTTAGATAGTCCTAAATTAAGGGACGAAATTTATGAAGGTTTATCACAATCAGAAGTTTTCAAAAACTTTATGAGAAACAATCAAAAAAGATGGAATAAAATGCAACCAGATGCTATACAAGCAGAAAAAATGGATTTCTATAATAGACTTATTATGGCCGATAACGATAAATTCAAATTAGAACTATTCCAAGATTTTGCATCAAGAAGTTACAATCCTATAAAAATAGCCAAAAGAGCTTTTGTGGACCCCGCTACAATAAGAAGGTCAGTTCAGAGGTTTTTAGATTTATTTTTTAACTTTGGAATGTACCCTAAGTTCCAATCGTAGTATTGGGTAGCGTTTGGAGTAACAGGGATTGTTAACTTTCTATCAAAAAAAGTACCAGATATCTTTAGTATGTTCGAAGGAGACAAAGGTTCAACAGCAGGATTAAAACCAGATTTTTATGAAGAATTAATCGGAGCAAAAACTTTTATATTAAAAGAAGGTGGTTTAGATGACACACAAGCAATGACGGTAGCTAAGATGTTGGATGGTGAATTAAATAGTCTTAAAAGTTCTATAGGTGTGGAAATTAGTAAAATTTATAAAAGATTTAGAGATGATTTAATTGATTTTGAAGCAGGTGAAGATGTGGATAAAATCACCAAAAGATTCCCAGACAACTATTTCACCGCTAACACAGCTGAAAATTTTGGTTACGAGTCTTATAATGATTTACCTGCAGAATTTAAGGATATTAAAACTAAAAGACAACCTTTAAAATTATTTTACAACTATCTAGCAAGTAAAGAAGGTGAAGCGACCCTACTAGACGGTGCGATAACTTATCTAACAGGAGTTAGTGACGATAAAGTACAAGAAATCTATAACGAACTAATCCCAACTATATTGGCCTCCTCTCAAGTAACTTACATGTATGATAATAAAATTAAAAAGAAAGAAGGAGCTCTATCTACCGACCTAGAAAAATTAGACCCAATATTTCATGTAGTACCCATCCCATTGTTACACTTTATGGTGTCGGATGGTAAAAAAGACGTTTTGGAGATTTTAGATAAGAAAAGATGGATAAAATCGGTAGGTCCAGGAGAAAATAATCTAGCGGGAATAATAGAAAATTCTTGGAAAGAATGGCCTCAATTCCCAGACAGTTTATGTAGTAAAAAGGGTTGTGACCCCAAGAAAGGAGGAGAAGAACTTTATAGTATATATACTGGTGCAATACCAGCAGACCATTTAGCAATATTAATAGATGGTGATGATGAGACAGGTGCAAAACCAGCACAACCAGAATACCAAGACGGACAAGACGTTCAAAAATGGTTAAATAATTTAACAATTGAAGAATTTAATAAAGCGTATCTTGAAGGTGTTTCGGGTAAACACTCACAACCTTATGGTTACACACCAGAAGAAGTTAAAACTATGGAAAGAAAAGTTTTAACTACCAAATCAAACTTTATAAAAGGAATGCAAGGACTATTTGCCGATATCGATTCAGCTTGGGAAAAAATGATGGAAAATCCAGATGCCGCAAAAACTATACTAGGGCCTAAACTTTACGAAATATTCCAACTAACCCAAGAGGGTTACGAGGAGGGGTTAAATAATTAATAATATGTCTTGTTGTCAAAATAATGCCGGAGTAAAATCAACTAAATATGATTGGCCTGATGGTGTCAATGACGATAAATCAGTTAATGGTATTATTCACTCCGGAGGCTGGAGGAAAAACAAAACATTCCCATCGACATATAACTACCTAATTAAAAAATCTAAAGATAAATTAAGTGGTAATGACTTAGAAGAATTTAAAGCTGAATTATGTGCGGCACTTAAAATTATTGACTTACTTAAAAAGGATTCTAACAAAGATGAAAAAACTGGGGGTGACCAAAATATTCAACTTATTGAGGGGTACTTTAAGAAGTTAAACCCTTTATGTGCTGACGCGAAAAAGAACCAACAAAATAACTCTAACAATAACCAAAAATCAAAAACGATTGAAGGTTGTATGGATAATAGATATGAAGAATATAATCCAGATGCAACTAAAGATACGGAACCTACTAGTTGTATAACATTAATAAAAGTTGAGGAAGTTCCTCTAGTTGCTGGTTGTATGGATGACGGTGAAAATTTACCGAAAGGTGTAACCGTAGTTAATTATAACCCTGACGCTGAGATAGACTTAGGTTGTAAATATAAAACTAATATAAGTGTCTCAAATAACTATATGTTTTGTACCGACTCACAAGATGGTGCTTTTGATGGTTGTGACCCCTCTGAAGCTAAAAATATTTTAGACGGGTATATTACACCTGGAAAATACGGGTTAATCTCATCTTTCCCTAAGAGTGTTATGCAGATAGAGTCTAATTTGACAAGAATAGTAGAAGACTCAATCAATAATATGCGTAATGTCCCATATATCCCTTTAAGGAATGAAAATAAATTTACTAAAGATAGTATCACCTCATTAAGTAATGATATTGTTAAAGCGTTAACAGTAAGTGTTGCTGAAACACAATATAAAAAAGATGAAAATGATAAAGAGTGGAGAGTCTACCCATTTACCTATGTTACGGTGTATAGTCCAGGAGGTGCGACAGACCCTATAGCAGAATTTAAAATAATACGAGATGAATCTATAGATGCACCAATAGGTATTACAGGTATCGTACCAACAGACTCAACAAGTACATTCAGAAAAAGAATAAATAATTTAAGTCAACCATCGGTAGACCCTTCATATGTTAATGCGGTTAATAAACACATAACCCAATATCTAAAGATAAAAGATATAAAATTTAATAATGAGGGACTTTTAGTAGAAAGAATACCGTCTATAGGTTTGGGTAAATTATTGGATAAACCGACTACTGGTTTAGAAAATTTATTAAAATAAAAAAGGACCTTATCGGTCCTTTTCTTTTTGGTGGAGGTGGGGGGTATCGAACCCCCGTCTTGTTCGTATTCAAATAATATCTATCCTACACGTTTAGTTTATTCCTTTTGTTGTCGGACTTAATCTTATAGAATAAACAACCTTCAAATCAGTCCCAAGTCCCCGTGTACATAATACCGGCCGAGAACGTTACCGGGTTCGATTTGTCTATCGACACCTCAAAAACTAAAGACACAAATCTTAAATTCTTTAGAGAGATGGAGCTATATCGTAACTTAGTTACGCTACAGCCACTGTTGACTCCTCACGGACAAGTCCTAAAGTCGCCAACTTAGCAAGTGTTTTGCCAGTTAAAAAAATGAATCAGTTTTACAAGCTTAATTCAGGCTTGACGTGCTGACACTAATCGACGTACGCCAATCAATTCCAGTCACCCCCATATTATTTATCACCCAAAGTAAAAGGAACTTCTCCAGTATCTTCTTGTTCTTTTTCTTGTTTAGCTTTCATATAAGCTTCCTTCATGGATTCCAGTTGTTTCACCATCTGTTTTTTTTCTGAAACAAGTCTCATATTACGAGCAGCAACTTTCTTTTTGTGATTTTTTCTATTTCTTGATTTTGGCATATCTATATATTATTTATATTCTCTACAAATATAAGTATCTTATTCTAATAATCAAAATATTTATAATAAAAAATAAATGACTAACACAAAAGATTTATTAAGTAGAGTTGAGACCATCATTAAAAACTCCAATTCAGATACGTTAACTGAGATTAAAAATATTTCGGATATTTTGGAGGTTAATGGTAAGGTAGCTACTGTTTTACATTTTGTTAACAAAGATAGTGATTGGAACCCACATACACTTACACTTTTAGATGACCTTTTAAAAGAAGAAAAATTAACTGAAGGTATGAGTCAGGAAAAAATGGATTTCTACCTTTTAAATTATTTAGACAAAAATTGGAGGGAACCACTAGAAAGAAAAGTTAGTCAGATGGGTGATTATAACT
>TARA_R100001463_G_scaffold2066_9_pt1 | contig 12587 bp, 18 predicted proteins | sample TARA_R100001463 | Tara Oceans TARA_R100001463 (sample SAMEA2622242) | marine metagenome | biome: marine biome (ENVO:00000447); feature: deep chlorophyll maximum layer (ENVO:xxxxxxxx); material: "saline water (ENVO:00002010), including plankton (ENVO:xxxxxxxx)" | depth 40 m
AGTCAAGAAGAACAGGCTATAATCATAAAGGCCGTATTAAATAATTGTGTTATCAAATATAATGATATGACAAAGTTTACTCATGTACATAGGTTAGAAAAACCAAGAGTTCCTGATGGTAGTGCATCACAATGGCATTATGATAGTGCTCAAGCTTATATTAATAAGTCTGAATTAAAGGCCCACTCTCTTGATTATTGGACTATGAGAAATAACATTGAAAAGTATTTTTACGAAAAAAAATTCTATAGTGGTTGGAGACCAAAGTTTTTTTTAGAAAAAGATTTAGATAAAATTAAGATAGAATCTGGTGATTCATATTTATATTTTAGAAATAAGTTTATTCACCAATATCAAAGTGAGATAAATAAGATTTACAAAAAACAAAACATCAATAAAGTTATTGATGACATAAAGAAAAACCTATAAATGAAATGGAGTAAGTAATGGGAAGTAATTATAGAAATGAAGAATCTTTCTACATGAAAGAAATGGAATGGGGTGTAAACTCTAAAACAAATACCACTTATATGAATTATGAGTTTGATATAGATTCATTATATTCTACAATGGTTAAGTGTGATTATTTAGTTCGAGTAAATCCTAACACACCAATCAATCTAAAGATTGCATCATATGGCGGAGATGTTTATGCCATGTTAGGTTTGGTTGATTATGTTAAAGGATTATCCGTACCAGTAAATACTCATTGTGTTGGTGCTTGTATGAGTGCTGCTTCAGTATTATTGGCAAGTGGTACAGGTACAAGAACAATGACAAAACACTCAACCGTAATGGTTCACGAGGGTTCAGCATTTGAGGCAGGTAAAACTACAGATGTTATGAAAGGTGTTGACCACTTAAAAACACTACAAGGTGAAATTAATAAACTGATGGGTGAAATAACTACTCAGGATGCAAGGTTTTGGGAACTTACACAAAGAAATGATACATACTTAGATGCCAAACAATGTTTAGATTATGGAATCATTGATGAGATTATTTAAAAAAAGACTTGACTTATATAGTAAAAATGTGTTATATTAACACATACTTAATTGGAGAATAAAATGGTAAAGGTTATCAAAGATACACCTAAAGGTAAAACTAAGGTGGATGTTATCGATTATATGGAACAAAAATATCCAGAGATGACATCAGAATTCAAAAGGATTCAACGAGAACAATATGAATTGTTCTTACACAAACAACATGACTATGGCCCACAGAATATTGCAGTTGGAACTGCATTAGTTAATGATGAAGATAAGAGATTATCTCTGATGGGAATTTGGTTTAGGATTAATGACAAAGTAGAAAGAATTAAAACCATACTACTTAGAGGTGATGATGGTTCACTAAAGGGTGAGGGTTTGGTAGATAGTTATTCAGATATATCAAACTATGGGGTTATGGCACAAGTAGTAGCGAGTGGTAAATGGGCAAAATAAGTTATTCACAATTTGCCAAGTGGGATAAGTGTCCTTATACTTGGAAACTCGATTATGTAGATAAAGAACAAACCTTTAAAGGTAATATCTACACACTATTTGGTACTGCCATTCATGAAACCATCCAAGCATATTTAGTATGTTATTATGAAAGAACCATCAAAGAGGCGGATAACTTACCATTGATTGATATATTTAAGTACAGAATGGAAGAGGGTTACAAGGCCTCTATTGCTCAACATGGTGATGAGTTTCCTGTTACACTTCAAGAGATGAAAGAATTTTACAATGATGGTATTAACATTATTGAAGAGTTCAAGAAAAGAAAATCAAGCCACTTCCCTAAAAAGAATACTGAAATGTTAGGTATTGAGATTGGGTTGGGTTATGAATTACCTAAGAATCTAAAGTTCGTTGGTTACATGGATGTGGTATTACATAACAAAGTTACAGGTCGTGTAAAGATTATTGATATCAAAACTGCTACAATGGGTTGGAATAAATACCAAAAGGCAGATAAGAACAAAACCAATCAGTTATTATTGTACAAACAATTCTTCTCAAAGGAACGAGATATTCCTATGGATAAGATTGATGTAGAATACTTTATTCTAAAACGAAGATTGTATGAGAATATGGACTTCCCACAAAAGAGGATACAAGTATTTACACCAGCAAGTGGAACACCAAGTGTTAACCGAGTTATGAAGAGGTTACAAGAGTTTATGGATGAGTGTTATGATGATGATGGTGTTATTATTGCAAACGATTATGAGAAGTGTGAGAAGCATAAAAAATGTATTTTATGTAAGGGGTTATAGTTATTAGTATGAATATTCCAAATGTAACATTAAGAGTTTATATGCCAGATTTCGTGGGTACTTCAAAAGAAGATGAAGTTATCGAGAAGCTATCAGCTTGTTGCAATAAAGTACCAAATCTAAAGTTATATTTTTGGTATGATAAATCAGATAAAATCAACACAAAAGATTTTATATCCAAATGGGATAGGATACCACACCATAATTTTAAAACAATAATTAGACCTCAGTTTTTTGATGCACAAAGAGATTTTATTTGGTATGATATAATACCAGTAAGATTTTATGATAATATAACTTATTATAGGTTTGCTTTCAGATACAATACAGGAGTTGATGGAATACTAAATGGTATACAAGACTTCAAGGAAACATTTGATTTCGTAAGTATGGATAAAGATAAACCTACAAAGAAAAAACAAAAGAGGAATGATGGTGAAGATAGCGATTATAGGGAGTAGAAGCTACACCAATAAACGAAAGGTAAAAGATTTTATCTTCAAGTTAAAAGAAAAAGTTGGAGATGATTTAATAATAGTAAGTGGTGGACAAAAAGATGGAGTAGATGGTTATGTTAAGAAGTTTACTTTAGATTTTGATATGAATTATAGTGAATTTCCACCACAACACTATCCACACAATTTACATTGTGTTAAAGAGAGTTATAATTACGGAAAACCTTATAGGGTATGGAATTATCACAAAAGAAACAGAGAAATAGTTGAGTATTGTGATAATATAGTTGCATTTTGTACAAACGGTGAGGTTACAAATGGAACCAAATCGGCTCTCACATATTGTGAAAAAATAGAAAAAAAGTATATTATTATTGATTAAGTTTATACTTATTATATATACATATATACAACAAGGAAATAGAAATTATGAGTGATAATTTAAAATTGACTTCGGTGAAGATAATCGATGAGTTATATAAAAAATTCAAGAACGAAACAATAGAGAATGAATTTTCATTGCAGAAGTTAGTAAACAGAACACTTGATAGGTTTGTTTACGATGAAGAATTTAGAAAAGAGATATTAGAACACAAGAATCTACATAAGAGTGGGAGTAGATTCTAACAAATTTAAAGGGTTATAAATGAGTGTAAAACTACCAAAGTTAAAATCAGTTCAAGTAGAAAACATATTCGCTAAGAAGAAGAAAATCCTATTACTATCAGATGACTTGAGAATGTCAAGTGGTGTTGGTGTAATGTCAAAAGAGATTGTATTGGGTACACTCGATAAGTACGATTGGGTACAGATTGGTGGTGCTATCAAACATCCTGATGAGGGTAAAGTTTTTGATATGAATGAACAGATACGAAAAGAGACTGGTATAAAAGATGCTAGTTTAAAAATATATCCTACAAGTGGTTATGGTAATCCAGATATGTTGAGAAAGATAATGGAAGTAGAAAAACCAGATGCTATCTTACACTATACAGACCCAAGATTCTGGCAGTGGTTATATCAAATGGAACATGAAATCAGACAACACATTCCAATATTCTATTATAACATTTGGGATGATTGGCCAGCTCCACAATATAATGAGAATTATTACGAGAGTTGTGATTTGATTATGAATATTTCTAAACAAACACATTCAATTGTACAAGATGTATGTAAGAACAAACCAAGAACAGATTGGGATTCAACATATGTACCACATGGAATCAACGAAAAAAATTACTATCCAATAACAGATGAAAAAGAATTATTGGAGATGAAAAAGTTCAAACAAGAATTATTGGGTGCTAGACCAAATGATTTTACATTATTATATGTAAACAGAAACATCAGAAGAAAGATGGTTGGTGATTGTTTATTGGCATTCCAACAATTCGTAAATCAATTACCTGAAGAAAAAAGAAGTAGAGTTACATATGTAATGCATACTCAACCAGTAGATAATAATGGTACAGATTTACCACGATTAATAGAACATCTAATGCCTGAAGTTAATGTAGTATTTTCACATAAAAGATTAGATGATAAACAAATGAATTATCTATACAATATTGCAGATGTTACAATGAACATTGCAAGTAACGAGGGATTTGGTTTAGGTACTTGTGAATCACTAATGGCTGGAACACCAATCATAGTAAATGTTACAGGTGGATTACAAGACCAATGTGGATTCAGAATCAAAGATGAACTTGTAAAGTATCAAGATTATAAAGAAATTAAATCTCTACATGAGTGGAAGAAATGGGAACATAACGAAGAATTAACTTGGGGTGAGTGGGTGAAACCTGTTTGGCCAAAGACTCGTTCATTAATGGGTTCAGTTCCAACACCATATATTTTTGATGATAGATGTGATTGGGAAGATGCATCAGTTCAAATCAAGAATTGGTATGAGATGGGTAATGAGGCAAGAAAAGAATGTGGTTTCAAAGGCCACGAGTTCGTAACAGGTGATGATTCAATGCAAAGTGCTAGATGGATGTGTAAAAACTTTTCAGACCATATGGAAACCGCTATGGATAAATTTACACCAAGACAAAAGATTAATGTATACAAGGTATAAAGGAGAAAACGATGCCAAGAACTAAAGGAAAACAAAGTAGTAGAAACAAAATGACAAGTGTGAAACCAAAAAGAAAATACACACGAAGAACAAAGGTTGAGAGAAGACAAGAAGAGAATCCTTTTCTAAGGTCAGTAATCGAGGGATTTAAGAAGTTCTTAGAATCACCATTTAAGTAGAGGTATAAATGAAACCATTAATATTAGTTACAGCACCAATCACAACAAGAAGTGGGTATGGAAATCATTCAAGAGATATCGTTAGAGCTTTAGTTGATTTAGATTATGATGTAAAGATAAATTCAGTTAGGTGGGGAAGTACACCTACAAACGCATTAGAAGAGGGTAATCCAATTCATGATGATATAAAGAAGAGAATATTAGACCAACCACGAATGGATAGGCAACCAGATTTACACATACACTTAGTTGTACCAAATGAGTTTCAACCATTGGGTAAAAAGAATATTGGTATGACGGCTGGAATAGAAACAACTGTTCCTCCTGTAAAGTGGATTGATGGTATGAATCGTATGGATTTAAATATACTAACTTCTCATTTCTCAAAGACTGGGTTTGATGAATCTGTATTTGAACAAAAAAACCAACAAGGTCAAGTTACAGGTGAGGTAAAAGCTAAAAAACCTATGGAAGTTTTATTTGAGGGTGTTGATACTGAGGTTTATCATTCTACAACAAAAATATCTGATGAAGTTCAAGAAGCATTTAGTGAAATAGATTCAGATTGGAATTATTTATTTACAGGTCATTGGTTACAAGGTAATCTTGGTGAAGATAGAAAAGATATCGGTATGATGTTGAAAGTATTTTTAGAAACATTCAAGAATAAACCTAAACAACCAGGTTTGATTTTAAAAACAAGTGGTGCTACATTCTCTATTATTGATAGAGAAGAGATATTGAATAAGATACGAACTATCAAAGATGATGTTAAGGGTGATTTACCACCAATTTATTTAATACATGGTGATTTTACAGATGTACAGATGAATGAATTATATAATCATCCAAAAGTAAAGGCACATATTTCTTTCACACATGGTGAGGGATTTGGAAGACCATTGTTAGAGGCTGCTCAAAGTGGTAAACCTATTATTGCTAGTGGTTGGAGTGGACAAACAGATTTCTTGAATCCAAACTATAGTGTATTGTTAAATGGCTCATTAACTAAAGTTCCACCAAATGCATTTCCAAAAGAAATATATGTTGAGGGTTCTCAATGGTTCACTGTAAATTATCAAGAAGCATCAAGTGCTATAGTTGATGTATTTACAAACTACCAAAACTATTTGGTTAAGGCTAAACAATTAGAGGCCTTCACTAAACAACAATTTAGTTACGAGAAAATGAGAGATAAGTTAAATAAGATAATTGAACCACTACTTGATTCAGTACCAAAACAAGTAGAGTTAAAATTACCAAAACTTAAGAAGGTGGAGAAGTAATGGCTGAAAAAGTAATAACTTGTCCTGTATGTTTTAGTGGAGATAGATGTTTCGAAGATGTACAAGAACAGGCAGAAAAAACATTTAGTTCATATATGTGTTTTAAATGTGGATACACAAGTAATTCATCATATAAATGGGAATCACAAGAACTCAAACAGGCACAATTGGGTGCTACTCAATTGATGAATGATGTATCATTTTATGATGAAGATAGAGAGATAATGTGGTTTCCATCAGTATTAAACATGGGTTCTCTTGGTATGATTTATCCTGAGGGTATTGAAACCAATTGGGTATATAAGTTTGCTCAAGTAAGAAAACTTACAGAGTTGGAAAAGAAAGACCCTAAGTATAAAGGTCATGAACAAATGTTAGATGTAGAAGATGCCAAAGAATACGGTCAGTACGAATTCTTAGATGCTTGTAAAGATATGGGTGTGATAAAGGATTTAGATAGTGGCTCTTAAAAACACAAGTTGGGATAAAGTTGAATCAGGTCAGATAGTTAACTTCGTTTATAAAAGTAAGAAAGAAAAAAAAGGTACTAAACGAACCGTAATTATTATTAATTCTGATTACAAATATAGAAAAAAGAGTACTGGTAGAATCAAACGATTTGTAGTTGGGTTACAAATAGATATTGCAGGTCAAAGGCCTGTTCCAAAAAACCAATTGAATCAAATATTTGAAAGTTTTGGTGGCATGGAAATAGAGGGTGATGCTCTTGCTGTAAAGATGACAGATAGTGTAAACAAAAATAAACTTGCTACTGAAAAAACATATCAGAAGTTGAGAACCATAGTTAACAGATATGATATGTGGAGAACATTTGATAGAAGAGAATGTGCAAAGAGAAGAGTATATCTTGAAGTAGATTACAACAGAGTACCACAAAATATTATAGACAACTTTCAAAAAGAACAATCAACGAAAATAATGGAACAATTAGAATATGAAAATTAGTTATGGGATTACGGTTTGTAATGAACAGGCCGAGTTGGATAATTTATTACATCATTTATCTAAACACATTAGAGAAGAAGATGAAGTGGTGGTTACACAAGATGTGAGTAATGAACATAAGGGTGTAAGTAAGGTTATTGAAAAGTACGAGTATAGTGATTACTTTAGAAATTTTAATGTAAATACATTTAATTTTAATGGTGATTTTTCTGAACTAAAAAATTATACAAAATCAGAATGTAGTGGTGATTATATATTTCACTTAGATGCTGATGAAATACCGAATCCAATTCTGATAGAACAATTACCAGAAATATTATCAATTAATGATACAGATTTATTATGGGTTCCAAGAATCAATATTGTGGATGGAATAACACCTAAACACATGGAGATGTGGGGGTGGGGTGCTACAGAACAAGGTTGGATAAACTTTCCTGATTATCAGGCAAGAGTTTTTAGAAATACAGAAGATATTAAATGGAAAAGACCAGTACACGAACATATTTGGGGTTGTACAACATACTCACATTTACCACCACATGAAGAATTAACATTAAAGCATGTTAAAGATATTAAAAAACAAGAAAAACAAAACAATTTATATGGCGACATAGTAAGGAGAAGAAATGGCTAAACAATTAAGACCGTTAGATGCAAGAGTAATTGTAGAAAAGAGAAAAGCAAAAGAACAAACAGAGGGTGGTATTATCTTACCAGATAGTATTAATGACCAAAAGCAAACATCACAAGGTGTGGTTCTATCAGTTGGGCCAGGTTCAAGGAATATGAATGATGGTGAACCAATGTCAATGGATATTAAGGTTGGTGATACTGTGATTTACCAAAAGTTTACAGGTATTGAAATGGAATATGATAATAAAGAAGTTGTTATTGTACCAGAGAGAGATATTATTGCTGTGGAGGAAGAATGTTAAATATTGAAAACTTAGAACAAGTATTTCACAAAGTAGTTCAGAGTGATGATTGGAAAGAACTACAAGAAAAGTTTAATGATTGTGATGATATATATGTACTTGGTCATGGTGGTAATTTGGCAGTTGCAGACCATGCAGCCATTGATATATCGAGGTTGAGTAATGGTACAAAAAATGCTCAATGCCCTGGTAGTGGAACCGTAGTTACATCACTAATCAATGATACTAACTTTGACCAATGGATGGTTCAATGGTTAAAAATGGTAACATCAAGTAAAACAGAATCCCAAATGAAGAAATCTTTAATCTTGGGATTTTCTTCTTCAGGTACATCAAGAGATATTGTTAAGGCTTTACAATGGGGGTATTCTAATGATATGCAATTGGGTTGTATAACAGCCAAACCATTAATTGAAACTGTACCTAAAACATCAGAAGTAAGAATGGGTGTTGATTATTATCACACAGCAGAAGTATTATCATTACTACTACAATATGAATTAACACATGGTAGTGGTAAAGTTTGTCCACCAATCGGAGGAAACAGACCAGAAGATATTGCACATTATAATAGTGAGAGAGATGTTCGTGAAATTGGATTTAAGGATGAAACAAAAAACATTGCTATTGATTTTGATGGTGTAATACATAAAAATTCAAAAGGTTATCACGATGGTACAATTTATGATGAACCAATGGAAAACTCTTATCATGCATTAGAGAAGTTATCAATGGATTATGATGTAGTTATTTTTACTTGTAAGGCCAAACCAGATAGAGGATTAGTGAATGGTAAGACAGGAACTGAATTAGTTTGGGAATGGTTAGTGAAATATGATATGGCACAATTTGTAACCAAAGTTACATCAGAGAAACCAAGAGGTGTTCAGTATATAGATGATAAAGGATATCAGTTCACTACATGGAATAAATATTGGGATGATAATGCATGAGATAACTGCTGTAGTACCTACAAGAAAGGGTTCTGAAAGAGTAAAGAGTAAGAACACTCGACCATTTGCTGGTAAGAGTTTGTTGGAAGTTAAACTTGAAACATTACTTTATCTTCAAAATAACACTACGAGATTTATAAAAGATATAGTTGTTAATAGTGATTGTGAAGAATCACGAAGAATTGCAGAATCATATGGAGTACCATTTATAGAAAGAGACCCTTACTTAGCATCATCAGATGCTCCGATAGTAGATTATTGGAAAGAGGTTTTATTAAATACTAAAACAGAACATTCTATGTTATGTCAATGTACAAGTCCACTAATTAGTTACCCAACATACACGAGAGCTATATGTGCTTATAATGGTAAATCTTTAATATGTGTAGATGATGTAAAAGATTATTTATGGTATGACCATATTACACATGATGAACCACACAATTACGATTGGCCAAACCATCCAAAAAGTCAAGACCTTGATGGACATTTTTATAAGTTGAATTTTGGGATTGCAATTATTTCAAAAGAAGAATTAAAAGAATTTAATAATATTAAAACACCGAATAGTATTCACTATCATTTGAGTGAACATGAGAACTTAGATATAGATAATACTACAGAATTTAAAATAGCGGAGATGATGTATAAGGAAAAGACTGATATAGAGATGATGTATCAAGAAAAGATGATTGCATTAAAGGAGAACAATGATGGAAATACTGAATAGAAACGCAAACGAAGTTACAACACTAAGGTTAGATTCACCTTATCCAGTATGGGTAATAGATAATTTTTTAAATGATATGACACTAAGAATGATACATGATAGATGGCCAAAGTTAGATGACCAAAACTGGCATGGTGGACATGAAATGATTGATGGTGAGAAGAACATACTTGAACAAGGTATGATTTCTTATGATACATCAGATACGAGAGGAATACTTCACGATTTTATAGAATACATTCATGGTGATGAGTTTACAGAAAGATTAGAAGATATTACTGGTATAGGTGGTTTAGTACCTGATTATCATATGAGATGGTCAGGAATAAGAACTATGGTAAAGGATGGATTTCAGGCAGTTCATAGTGATGCCAGAGTTAGTCCTGAAACAGGATTAAGAAAAGAACTAACTTGTTTAATCTATTTTAATGAGGATTGGAAACCAAAAGATAGTGGGTACTTTGAAGTGTGGAATGATGATATGACAAAATGTACACATTCATTGGCACCACTTAATAATAGATTAGTTATATTTCAAAATTCAGATAAATCTTATCATGGTGTACCAGAAGTAAATAAGGAAAGAAAATCTATAACATGGAGTGTTTTAAAAAGCGGTAAAGTTGGTGATAGAAGTAAAGCACTATTTGTTTCACGACCACAAGATGATAAAAAGGTTGGTGAATTAGGAAAAAAACGAGCTCTTGTAAAAGATGCTCACAAGTAAACGGAGTTAATATGAAATATCCAATGTTTAAGGTTCACATTGATACAAAGAAGGCATTAGAACAGATAGAACCAGTTCTAAATAGTGGATTTGTAAATGAGGGTGAACAAGTTACAGAACTAACACAATATTTTAAAGAGTGGTTTAACCATGAAAAAACTATTGCACTTAATAGTTGTACATCTGCTCTTACCTTGGCATTGAAGTTAAGTGATGTAGGGCCAGGTGATGAAGTTATTGCCACATCAATGACTTGTGTTGCATCAAACACACCAATACATACATTTGGTGCAAAAGTGGTATGGGCTGATATCAATCACAATACTGGTAACATTAATCCTGATGAAATTGAAAAACTAATTACACCAAAAACAAAAGCATTATTGTGTGTTAATTGGTCAGGTCTTCCATGTGATTTAAAAAAGATATATGATATTTGTGAGAAACATGGTATAAAGTTTATCCAAGATGCAGCTCATTCAATAGGAGCACTATATAATAATAGTGAAATACATCATTTTGCACATTACACTTGTTATAGTTTACAGGCCATCAAACACATAACAACAGGTGATGGTGGATTATTAGTTGTGAATACTGATAAAGAAGATTTCCAAAGAGCCAAAGCTCTAAAGTGGTTTGGTATAGATAGAGATGCAACCAAAGATGAGAAAGGTGAGTGGAAAGGACAAAGATGGGAAATGGATGTTGTTGAGGCTGGGTTTAAGTTTCATATGAATAACATTACAGCTGCCATTGGATTATCACAAATTCCACACATGGATAGGATTTTAAACAAACACAAATTTAATGGGTTGTTGTATGAACAATTATTTAAAGACCATAAAGATATAAATGGATTACAATATCCTAAAGGTTCAATACCAACATTTTGGGTGTACACTTTGATACTATCAGAACATTTAGATAGAGATAAGATAATACAAGAGTTGAATGATGAGGGAATAAATGCTGGGTTGGTTCATACACCTAATCACTACTACACTTGTTTTGATGATAGTATGGTAGATTTACCTGAAACAGATTACTTTCATAAACATCAAATCTCATTACCTTGTGGTTGGTGGTTAGAGAGTGAAGATATACAAATTATTGCGGAAACATTAATAAGTAAAGTATGAGAAAGATAGCCATATTAGGAAGTAGAGATATCTCAGTAAAAATACTTGAGTGGATTATCAAACAGAATGATTGTGAGATAGTTGGGGTTGTTGCACCAACATTCAAAACATGGTGGGATGATAAACTAAAGATTAGAGCTAAACAATGGGGAATAGATACATTTGATGATATTCAAAATGTAATAGATTTAAAACCTGATGTGATATTCTCTATTAATTATTGGAAGTTAATTACAGAAGAACATATCAATGCTATGGGTGGTAATATAATTAATTTACATCATTCATATAAATTAAACTACAGAGGTAGGTATATGTGTAGTTGGGCTATTGTGAATGGTGAAAGATATCATGGAACAACATTACATTATATTACACCAGAGTTAGATGATGGGCCAATAATAGAAAGTTATAAATGTGATATTAAAGAAGATGATACTTCTGAAACACTATTTAATAGAGTGGAAAAGTTGGGTTATAAAATGTTCCAAGATACATATCATAAAATAATGAGTGGTGGGGTTACTAATTTTATAGAACCACATCCATATCCAAAACATTATGATATAGATTCTAATAAAAACTTGGAGATAGAATATCCACAACCATTAGAAAAAATTTACGATTTTGTTAGGGCTTGGAGTTTCAAAGATAGACCAGGACCGTATTTCACACACAATGGAAAAAAGATAAAGTTAAAGATATGAAAATTACTTACACAGGCCATGCCGGTCTATTGATTGAAACCAATGATGTAAATATATTATGTGACCCTTGGCATAGTGATAATCCAGCATTTTTTAAAACATGGAGTGTTTATCCAGACAATAGAAATTTAGATTGGGATAATATT
>TARA_R100001463_G_scaffold120263_1_pt1 | contig 12582 bp, 11 predicted proteins | sample TARA_R100001463 | Tara Oceans TARA_R100001463 (sample SAMEA2622242) | marine metagenome | biome: marine biome (ENVO:00000447); feature: deep chlorophyll maximum layer (ENVO:xxxxxxxx); material: "saline water (ENVO:00002010), including plankton (ENVO:xxxxxxxx)" | depth 40 m
CAGCCATTTTTAATCCTTTAAATTAAATGTTTCCATTTGCCATTAGCAATTTTCATAATCCCTGATATATCGACTCCAGAATCACTAGGATCTGTACCAGCTAAAGCACTGTGCTGGTTTCCTTCAGGGATAATTTCTTTCGTGCCCTCAAATACATCTACTCCACCAAAAGACATTTTTTCATTTAATCTTTTGATTTTCTCTTGTCTTTGAGCTTCCAAAGCTTCTGCTTTTCTCTCAAGTTCTTTTGGATCGGGAGTATTCGATTTGCTTTCAATGGTTAGACCCTCGGCAACAATTCGTTGATTGGACATCCCTTTAGCAACTTCTGTAATAATTCCAGACAGAACGCCCTCTTCAAAGATGCATTCTTTAATACACTCTTTGATAAGAGGTTTAAGCATTGTTTTTAATTCATTTTTTTTCATTGTTTACTCTTTTATTTAATTTTTGCTAAAGCAGCATCGAAGGCGGCGCCGTCTTTAATATTATTTAGTGCTAATTTTTGATCGATGTTAAACTCAGCAGTTCGTTGCCTTATTTTTTTTATTAAATCAACAGAGACCCCTTCATTACCTAGTGCGCGAGCATCTTCTTCTCCAAGGCCTAGGTTTTCCCAGCTTGCAGCAATATCCGACGCATTATATCCACCAGTACCTTGAGTGGCGCCACCGACATTAATCTGATTACGTGCACGGTTTTGAGCATAAACACCACCTTTATGTGCACGATCTGGTCCCTCTAATACTTTTTGCAATTCTTCTTTAATAATTTTACTTAATCTTTCTTTTGTAACTTTCATAATATCAGTCCTTTAAGATATCTTGAATAAGGTTATTTAAATTTGTCTTTTCTTTATTCTCATTCAAATAAGCATTGATACCAACATCCATTTGAGGAGTTGATACTGATACGCTAGCTTTTGGCGCTAAATAGGCACCGGGTGTTGAGGGCTCTGACACAATATCAAAGCAAATCAACTGAAAATCATCTTCTACCATTACAACGCCTCGGGCTTCTTTTACAGTGCCGAGGCCTCGTGAAGAAATACCAAGCTTAACGCCGGCTTTAATCAAATCCTTAAGGATTCTACCAGAAGGAGTATCTAGTACTTCAATTTTACCCATTACATTATCGCCATCCCACCACATCTTTGAGACTAAATGGGCAGCATTTTTAAGGTTGATTACGCTATCATCCGGATGATCAAGTTCGCCAAGCGATCTTCTTTCTCTAATTGCCTTTTGGTAATTTTCCACTTCTCTTTGAAGAGTTTCTTTTCTGTAAATTCTACCATTACCGTTTTTTGTTCCGGCTCTTTGACAAACGCCTACAAGATAAACTGCTCCGTCGTTAGCAACGCGCTTACGCTCTGATTCTGTTAAGACGTCAAAAGCGCACTGGCCATCGGGGCAAAGTTCAAAGTATTCTTGTAGTAGTTTTGCAGTCATTTATTTTTTACTCCTGATTTGTATGCCAGCTATAGCATTCCATCTTTTAAAAGTTTCGCTAATAATTTCTTCTTCCGTTATTCCAACATCGCTCTTCTTTGGCGCATTTTTAAGTTTTCGTGTTCTCTTGGGAGTAGGTGACGGTTGATCTTCTTTAGATTGTGGTGAAATCTTCTTACGTTTTCGCAACTCTTTTTCTATGGTCTTTGAAAAGTTTTCTGCTCTTTCCGGACTTACTTGGTTCTTAAATTCTTCCATAAACTTATCAAAAGCCTCTGTTGATTTATCTACATTTTTAACCAAGAAATTATAATTGTATCCTTCCGGTATGTTTCCTGTTTCTAGAAACTGGTCTTTTACTTTTTTATTCGACATTCTTGGCTGTGTTCCTTCTCCTGCTTTTACAGCCTCAATAATTGGTGCTGCAAAAAGAGGATCTCCCTTTGAAGTAATTGTTATAAACTGCACAGAAATATGCCAAGGATGCTCCTTGCATTGCTTTTCGTAGGGATCGGGATCGTAATCATAAGTTTTTAGTTTGCCGCTAGCGTAACCAGTACCAGTTCCAACATCAGTTGATTTAGTTCTAGCGACATAATCTTCTCCTGGGTTTGCTTCTCTTTCTTGCTCTCCCAAAAACTCTTTTATTAAATCTTCTCCTAGGAAATTATACCCAGGTGTTGAGGTTACCATTACTTTTCTAGCCTGTAAGGGCTGGGCGTCTGAGTTACCTTTATTTTTTCTATCGTACTTTATTTTAGCAGATGCCGGTCTTTCTAATGTAACAACATCGCCGGGTCTAAGATTTAATCTTTCTATCTCAGCCATTAGATCGGGACAATTTTTAGCCTCTGAGATTCCTACCGGAGGCGTTGGCGTCTCCTCTCCTTCTTCCTCCCCAGGTTTTTCAGGCTCATCAATTAATTTTCCACCGTCAAACCACTTCAGTGTCTTATACAGATCATCTAAAATTTGGGCACGAGAAGATTTTCTTCCTTTTGCTCTTAAAAGTCCGACTGCGACGCCCGATGCGGCTGCTCCGACTCCTAGCATTGCTAAAAGATTAGTTTTTGCTAGGGCACCGAGGGCGCCCTGTGCAGCAACTTGTGTAGCAGAAGCTACTCCTTTTTTTATAAATTGTTTTTTAATTACGGGTACAAGTACTTTCTGGGCTATCAACTGAACTGATCCTTTTTTCACACCAAAGACTGTAGCGCCCAAACCTTTGACGCCACCGCCAGTCTGTGGTCCAGATCTAAAAACGTCCATCAAACCTTTGTCTGTGAGGGGGTGACTTTGTGCGAATGCAGCTGCTTCTTTAGTTATACCACTCTCATTGATGAAATCATCAAAATCGCCACCTGTATTCTTGGCATAATCATATGCTATCCTTATGGCTCGCGCGGCTTGGCCCTTATCTTTCCAATTTGTTAATTTTGTTGATTGATCGATTATTTGATTAACATCAACATTGTGGTGGTCTGCTAAAGCATCCAGGTTAGATACTAAGTTTTTAGAGGCGGCGCCTGCAACGTTTGCGCCGAGAGCTTTGGCGCCGCGCTGGTACATTACAGATAAGCCATTTCCAGTTGGATCTAAGATAACTCCATCCGGAGTGTAGCCTCCAATCATATCAGTCACTTCCTTGGTAGAAAGTTTATCTAAATCTGGTATCTTATGAAACGGCTGTACGGCATTTAAAGCAACTAGGTGCGCAGCGCTAAATCCAGAACCTAAACCGCCGAGTAACAAAGGAAGTATCTGGCTTTCAAGCCCCTTCATTGTTCCGCTTCTTTCACCTTCCTCCCCGGGTTTACCAACTCTTAATGCGTCACCATCATCATATTTTTTCTTTTTCTTGAAAGGATTTTTAAAAAACTCATTTAAGAGTTCTTCTTCAACAGCATCTCTAGATTCATTAAAGTGCTTGTAGACATCTTTAAGATCTCTATCTAGAAGTACCTTAACATACATTCTTAAGGCTTCTACCAGACCATTAGCAATATCTGGTGACATCGCTCCTTTTTCTTGCTTCGCTGAACCTTCTTTATATTTTGCAACTCCTGCGGCAATACTATCGTATAAAGCAGCGATATCATGAGTGGCTGTCAAAAATTCAAAATGATTTTCTTCATTTGGAAAATTTGGTGAATCTTTTCTAATCTGGTTAATAAGGGCTTTTACACTTGCATTTGATTGTTTTTCAATAGCTTTTTCGTACTGTGCGGTAGCTTTTTTAGTCCATTTATCTTTTCCGACTAATTTGCCACCTGCTTCTAAATTACCAAATCTTGCTGCGAAGTTTTTAAGTTTGCTCCATAAGCCTTCCTGCAAGAGAAAATCTTTTTCTTTTGCAATTTCTTCAATAAGAATTTGCTCTATTCTATGTTTGTTAATTTTTTTCATTAGGTTTTCCTCGCTGCAATCAATACGATTTATTTTTTGCCTTTGGTTGTACCAAAATTGCCTGGAACTTTTGGGCAAACATTTCCTATTTTACCGCTGGCACCAAAGGTCATTTTTTTACCTTGTTTTTTCTTTTTCATTTTTATTCCCTAGCGAGGCTCACCCTCGCGTGATTATGCTACCTGCGCAGCATCTTCTAGTTTCTGCTAAATTGCGTCTTTTCATTTTTCTGTCCTTAAATTTAAGTTTATTCCAAAGTCTTTCAACAATGTACTAAGAAAGTACGAAGTTCCGGCAGACAAGCAGCCGCATAAAAATGCTGTGACTAAATTGTAATCAAAACTAAATAGTTCCGTACACCCATTTAAAGCCCATAAAACTATGCCAACCCAAAAGCCCAAACAAAGAGGACAATGGAATAATTCCCCTAACTTACCTTTAGTTGGTCGGATCTTATTAAATATTGATCCATAGATTAAAATAAATGTCATTCCGTAAGCACAAAGAATAAAATGTAAAGTTTCCATTATTCCTCTAAGCGATAGACTGCGGCCGTGCTCATACCAAAAGGCATCTGGCCTCTGTTGATAGAACCCTTCTTCTCTGAATGGTATTTTTCCGGATCCCATTCCGTATACTCGCCCGGAGGTGGCTCGTTAAGTCTAGCTTCTTCTTGATCATTGAATGCTTTCTCGAACTCCATTAGAGGACGTTCATCATCCATAAATCTCGAAACTGCTAACAATGTGTGTTGAACCTCATTATACTCTTTTGATTCTTGAATACGGGCCTCCATAGAACTGAAAACATTTCCACCCTGAACAGAATCATAATCAATCACGCCCCGTTTCATTAGAAATTTAAAAAATCTATTCTGTGCTTCAAAAACGTGATCGCCATAATATTCTTTTGCAAAAGTTAAAATTTTCTTTTTTCCAGGTATGATGACAATATCAATATCGTCGTGATCATAGATCATAATATCGCCTCCAAGACTCTTGCGTGCTTGAAGTTGAATTGTTTCCTCAACCTTGTTAGGTTTAATAACAACCTTTATAGGCTCAGGTTTATCTTGACTTATTTTAATATTAATTGCCATCTTTAATCATCTCTTCTGTTAATTGTTGTACTTTTAAGATTTTCTCTAGTACATCTTTGCTTACCTCTTTTTTTGAAAAAGACTCTAAAACACCGATAATCTGGTCTCTTTTCTCTACCACAGTATTATTAGTATTATCTTTAGTGGCATTTAAAAGACTAGTTTTTAATCTGCCGATCTCTTCGTTCAAGAATACCTTAAACTCTAAATCATCTTTCTCATAAGATGAAACATAATGCTTAATTAATTCTTTTTGCTCATTCAATAAATTGTTACCATATGTTTCATTAAATTTATCATAGAAAGTTTTGAATGCTAATTTGCTAACAGGCTTATATTTCTGTTCTTTTATTACTTTCTCTGTCGACTGAAGTCTTTTTAAAATTTGTTGTTCAAGCTTTACTTGTTTTGTAACATTGACATTCTCATAAAAAACTTGATATGTGGTAGCAAAGTTTTTATAATCAGGTATGAAGGTCTCAAAAACATCTTGACCGAGGTGTGAATTAATCTTTTTTATAAGCTTTGTTTGCTTATCAAAGATTTTCTTTTTGTCCAATTTGCTGTGTCTATTTTTTGCTTCAGATAAAACTTTTTCAGCGATCACAGAATCTAGTTCGGAAGTTTTTGTTAAAGTTTTGTAGAGATCTAGCTCTTTATCAAGCACACTAGTCTTGTGAAAAAACTCTTTCAAAATATTAATAATTTGTTTTTTGCGATTTTCATTTGTTTTAATTGATGCTAGCGTTAATTCTCTCACTAATATTTCAAATAAAAACGCAGTATTTCTTTTTTTGTTATGTTTAAGCTTCATTTTTAGACTCCAAAAGAGTTATTAAATTCTTTATATCAGCATTTACTTCAAATAATTTCTTCTCTTCATCATTATAATTAGAATCAATACTTTCAGTTACCCCATAAGATAACTTATTAATTTCTATGCCGGGAAACATTTTTCTCATAGAAGAGCCTTTATCTTCTGACGCAGTGCTGGATCTAATGTGTCTTCTATATGGTCCTTTTTTCTTTCTTTCGTCATTTTTAACCGGAATATATGATGATTTCTCATACTCTCTAACATCTCTTTTTCCAGGAGCAGCTAGGAGTGCCGAATCGTCGCCTGCTGGAGCAGCATCTTCAGGAGCAGGTGTATCATCTGTTGGAGTGTCTGTATCTCCGCCTAAATCACCACCTAGATCGCCTCCGAGATCTCCTCCTAGGTCACCCCCAAGATCACCACCGAGGTCGCCTCCAAGAGCGCCTCCGCCACCACCGCCTAGGTCGCCGCCTAAACCACCAGCATCTTCACCTGCGGCAGTAATTTCTTCTGCTGCTTTCTCAAGAGATGCGGCATATCTTTTGTCGTGATACATTTCTTTTTGAATTCGTGCCAACTCTTCCTCGGAAACATTGAAAATGTTATGAGCAATCCAACGCTTACTAAAGAAACCTTCCGTTGCGGCAGAAGCAACATCAAATTTTGTTCTCCAATGCTCAAGCTCTTGTAACTGTGCTAATTTAGATGGGTTATTTAGGCTAATCTTAAAAGACGTTAGATCTTTGCCACGGTAACCTCTAGTGAAAAGATGAACAACAGCAATCTTTTCAAGCTCAGCAACAATTGCTCGTTGCAACCTTTGGACTGTTCTTGCAAAGCGAATATCTTTTTGAGCTAAAGTAGTTTTATCTTCCGATGCTCCTTCGGCGTTTGTTAAGTAGGAAGGAGGCACTTTAAGCGCGGCAAACAATTTCTCTCTCAAATACTTGACATCATCAATATCGCCAGTAAACTGTCCGCCGGCAAGGCTCTCAACCTTTGTTGATTCGCCGCCTCTAACAGGAATAAAATAATCTTCCTCTACGGACATTGGATTATAACGAAGGTCGACGCGACCTGTTGAATCATCAACAATTTGATTTCTTTTCATCTGCGTCATTACACGCTGAACGTATTGTTCAACATCTTGTGGTGGAATATTACCTACGTCAACGTAAAAAACTCTTCTTTCTGGTGATCTTACAATACGGTAGGCCATCATTGCATCTTCTAACAAGGTTAATTGGCGCCAAATACGACGGGCTGGCTCCAGTACCGAAGTACCGTAAGGGGCATATTTATCGTTTCCAAGAATTCTAAAATGTGCCATCTGCCAGTTTTCTAATGTTAGCCCAGCTGAGTTCCACTGGTACTGAACATAATTTGGATTATTTTCATCCTCGCCTTCTAATCTTTCTACTTCACTCGCAGGAAGACCAATCGCATATTTAATTCCGTCTCCCTCATCAATATCCAAATAAAGAAAGAAGTCTCCAAATTTGCAAAGCGAGCGTGCCCAGCCAAATATATTGAATTCAACGTTTAAAATGTTGTGAAATAGATTATCTAATTCTAGTTTTATCTCTTCATCGTGTGTCTTAATCTTTAAAAGAGGAGTCATCTCCGTAGATGTTGTAATCTCGTCAGCATAAATATCCATAGCAGAGGCAATCTCTGGCATAAACTCCATTTGGTCAAAATCAATATATCTCTCAGCGCGGTTTTGGTTTGCAAGATAGTTTGCGGTATAGTTACCTCTATTGTTATACTCTGACTTTTTAAATGTTTGGCCACTAGTAGATTTAAAAGTCTTAGAATACTTGTCTAATTGTATTCTTCTGTGACTTCTTTGATTTTGTTGTTTATAATTTGTTATAGGGCCAGAGAACAATTTAGTAAGTTTTCTAAAAAGCTCATGCTGTGGATTGTTTGGATTTGAATTTCTATTAGCCATTTATATATTTATCCCTTAAGAAGCCATACGTGATCTAGATATTTTCTTTTTTCATCATCTTTAATGATTTCTTTATATCCGTGTTGTCCACGGATCCTAGTGTTTATAATTGTATCAGATTTTTTCATACAATTTAAGAAAGCTTTTTTGTATTCCATATCTTTCTGATTTACCTCAAACGCTATGTCTTTAACCCAACATCCAATCGCAAACGCCATAACAAGGTCATCGTTGTATCCTCGCATAGCCTGTGGTCTGCCACTGTGCCAAACAAATGTTTTCATCTCATTGTAAGTTCTCGTTGAATATATCGTAACTAGTTTATTTCTAACGAATTCTTCTAATTTGGCAATAACTAATGGGCGTGTCTTTGAAGTCATTGAAAAGCCCATCACAGCAGAATTGCTTCTTTCACCTATCAAAGGATCAACATATTCGTGGCTGGACTTGTAAGAATAAAAAATATTTGGGTAGGAAAATTCTTGTAACTTATCAAGAACTGTCCACCCTACTGTGTTGTTCTCAACAACAACCATACAGTTTCCATATTCTTTTCCAACTTCGTTTAACATATTCGCAAATAAATCTGGTGTTGCTTTTCCTTGGTACTCTCCTACGATCTCCATTGTTTCAACTTTGAATATATGGAAAGAAGAGTAGTCTTTTCCATCGCCTCGGGCAACATCTGCCGATAGAAGATATGTCGCTCCCGGTTGGTACTTTTCCCAAACCCAGAAGTTGCGGTCAAATCCTGTTTTGTATTCAGGTTCTTTTACGCCTTCTTCAATAATTTTCATATCATCCGCGTGAAACACAGTCTCGCCAGACATATTGAAGTTACACTCAAGCTCCTGTGCTATCTGGCGGCGCGACATATTCTTGGTTTCTTTCTCAAACCACTCTTCATCTCTATCAGGATGAACATCCCACTTAAGAGTTGTCAAGAAGAAATCATTGTTTTCTTGTTCTGCGTCAATACAGGTCTGATGAAACCAGTTTCCAACACCATTGGGGGTTGAGAGAGCAATGCAGCGGCCGCCAGTTGAAAGTGTTGGATATAAGCCTGTCCAAAGCTCTCCTAATCCGTCAATATGAGCGGCCTCGTCAATTACAAGCAAGGAAAGAGCTTCCGAACGACCTGCGTCAGCAGAAGTTGATGTTGCTTTAATTTGAGATCCGTTGGTTAATTCAAATGAAGTTCTATTATCAATTGAAATCTCAGAAATCCGAAGCCAGCTTGGAAGATTCTTATGTATCGCTTTTACTTTCTTGACAAGATTAGATGCTGTTTTAAACTGTGTAGCGATAACAAGAACGTTCTTTTCTTTGTGGAAAAGCATCATCCAAGCAACATAAGCTGCTGTAATTGTTGATATACCTAATTGGCGCGCTTTTAAGATTACGTTGAAACGATAATCGTTGAAGCTGCCTACTAGGTCTGTTTGAAAATCGTATGTGTTAAATGGTATTAGACCGTGCTGAGGATGTGAAATCCTAGCGTAATTATTAATAAAATATGCAGGGTCTTTACCAGACTTTACGATTTCTTTTAAAATCTGTTCTCTGGTTAATTTATAAGACATTTAACCTTTCTGAGTTAGAAACTTCTTGAAGTTTTGATCTAAACGATCTTCGCTTGGCTCAAGTCTATTCTCAACATCTTTCAAGTTTCCAATTGTGTATACTTTTGTTGCCAAAACAAAAACTCTTACACGACTGGTAGATTGAACCAGTGCGTCACACTCGCCGTCAGCTTTTAAAGTTAAGGCATTTCCTGTGATTTTTTTGTACTGCTTTCTAAGGTGTTTAGCAATGTCCTTAAATGTTAGCTCAAGTTCATTTTCAAAATTTCCACTATAGACATCTTTAAGGCGGATATCCGACTGGTACTTAACAATCAGTTTTGCACCGTCAACTTGACATTTGAATCCATCCATCACTCTAGTGTCTAACACCGGATGACCTTCATCTCTCTTGAGACCAATTTTGATTGGTTCGCCTTTTTCATCAAGGGCGCCATCGTATGAATCTGCAGCTGCCTGCATAATTCCTCTAACAACATCTAAATCTTTCTGTGACATTTAATTATCTCCTGGTCTCCAGCCGTTTAGCCAGCGTTCTTCTCTGTTTTCAACGTATTTTATATAGCATCTCTGACAGCATTCAAACTTACTATTGTATATATCGTCTTTAGCTGTTTTTAATCTTTTTGTACAAACTGGGCAATTCAAAATTGTAGTTTCTCTAGTAAGTAGTTTTTTATTGATTAAAAACCCATCAGCTTCAACCTTCTCTTGTTGTTCGTCTAGAGTATACTGCTTATCGCTCATTTCTTTGAGTTGCTCAATGTAATCTTTTTCTTTTTCCTCGGACCATTCCGAGGCAGGATTTATAATCGCTTCTTTGCCATATTTTTGATTTATAGCCTTTTCGATTCTTGCTATATGATCCCAGTCTTTATCCATTGACATATTATATCCTATTTATTATTTTTTGTTAACCATTCTTGAAACTCTTCTTCATCAATTCCTAAAGAGCTTCTTATCATACTTCTAATAACATTATTTTTATCTGATGAGCACCAGACCCATCGGCAACTAGATTTTCCTTTCTTGATCTTTTGATTCTTTAATTCAATTTGCTGCTCTATTTTATCTAAGTCTTCTTCTTTAAAGTCAATTTCAATGTTATAATCAGCAGCCATCGATACTAAGATAGCTGCATTGCCAGATTCATAAGCATTTTGCATTTTTTTAAATTCATTGTCATCTGCACCCTTGTTAAGATCTGGATGTAGTATTCTAGCTAGTTCTCTATGGAGACTTTTTAAAAATTCATATGAAACTTTTTGCGGTATTTCATTTTCTTCATCTTCTATTGTTTGTTCTATTTTATCTTTAGATTTTGGTTTTTCTTTTTCTTTAAGAAAAGCTATTTCCTGTTGAAAATCCTGATCAAACTCTGGCCCAAACATATTAAACTTATCTTCAAACTCTTCTTCTTCGATTAGTGCAACTTCAGATTTAAGTATGATTTTTCTAAATTTACGTGATTTTAACATTGCTTAGTAAATAGTACAAAAGCAAGGCCCCACCTATAATATAGATGGGGCCTGATCGACTAATGTAAATTAACCGAAATTAAAACAGAATTACTTCTGTAGTTTAGCAACAATCTCTTTGAGCTGAGCAATCTGCTCCTGCTGTGCTTTAAGGGCGCCAGCAAGCAATGCCGACATTCTTGAGTAATCGATTCCGCGGCCTTCGCCGTTTTCATCGAGAGCACAAATTTCAGGAACAACCTTTGCAACATCCTGAGCAATAAAGCCAATCTCGCTTTTACCTGTGGCAACTTTGTCGTAGGTAACAGCCTCAAGCTTCATAACTTTCTCTAACGCAGTATCCATTGTCTGGATATTTGTTTTGAGAGTACGATCAGAATAAGTGACAAATGCGTCTGCACGAACGTCACCATGTCCTGTTGCAACATCAATTGCGTAGCCAGAGCCTGGATTCTTACCAATTCCAACTGCGTCTGCGGATGCATCCCACTGGAAGTATCTACCGGCTGTGTCACCGAAGAATTTGACATCAGAGCCATCATCATCTTCACCAACTGCTAAGTTACCATCCATATCGAGGTTACCAGCAGCATTAATGCTAACACCTGTGCTACCGTAACCACCAGCAACTGATAAAGTACCATCAAGAGTACTATTGCCGTTAACAAAAAGGTCACCATCAGCATTGATGGAAACACCAGTGCTGCCGTATCCGCCTGCGAAACCTGCAGCGCCTGCGCTTTGGATTACTCCTGACGAAATAAGAGCATTTGATGCTGTAAGCTCGGTGAGCCCAGTATTAATTTTTTGTTGGCCGCTCAAAACCAAAGCTTTGTTCGCTGCACCAGTACCATTTGTGATACCATCGAGCTTCTCAAGATCAGTCTCGGACATGTTGGCACTACCGATGATGAAAGCACCAGTGGCTGTAACATTACGGAAGCCAGAAGCGTCTTTGTTGGAATCAACAACGACTGCTTTACTTGCAGTAACTGTACCAGCTGTAAGGTCATCAAGCTGCTCTAAGTCTGCGATTGATAACGCAAGATTGGGGCCCGTAATTCTGCTTGCACTTGCGAGCTGAACATCTGCAGAAGCAGAAACGTTTCTCATCGAGAGATCGCGTATGCCAGAAGCATCTTTGCTTCCATCCAAAACAAGCGCCTTGTTCTCTAGAGCAGTACCATCTGTGATACCGTCAAGCTTCTCAAGATCAGTCTCATTAAGATCGGCAGAACCAATGACGAAAGAAGTTCCAGCAGTAATTGCGCCTGTTGCAGTGACATTACGGAAGCCAGAAGCGTCTTTGTTACCGTCAACAACGACTGCTTTGCTTGCAGCAACTGTACCAGCTGTAATTGCATCGATCTGAAGAAGGTCAGCATTATTCAATGAAAGGCCTGGGGCAGTGATAAGGCTAGCGCCTGCAAGCTTAAGGTCTGCAGAAGCAGAAACGTTTCTCAAAGTAACGTCACGGAAGCCAGAAGCATCCTTGTCTGCGCTCACAACAACTGCCTTGCTAGCAGTAACAGTACCAGCTGTTAAGTCGTCAATTTGCTCCAAGTCTGCTTCGCTAATGTTTGCGCTACCAATAACGATATTAGTAGAAGCAGAAAGTTGAACCGCCTGAAGATTACGGAACTCTTTGATGTCTTTGCTGGAATCAACAACGACTAATTTGCTTGCAGTAACTGTACCTGCAGTTAGAGCATCAAGCATTTGAAACTCGGAAACACCGAGTGAATAACCAGAGCCGGCCTCTGAACCAGACAGAACCGAACCTGACATTTTAAT